>VAPM010235721.1_pt1 | contig 62113 bp, 41 predicted proteins | sample 3395091 | NCBI WGS metagenome assembly VAPM01 (sample SAMN08290445, study PRJNA428436) | hydrothermal vent metagenome | isolation source: Deep-sea hydrothermal vent chimney 3 | place: Pacific Ocean: Juan De Fuca Ridge
GCCAAAAAATCTGCTGGAGAAACAATGTATGTTGCCACGGATAGTGATAAAAAAGTGCCTTTTGCCCGTGATCCATTATTTATTTTTTCAGTGATCTATGTTGCGGGTGCTAGCTTTTTTTTGCTTCGCCTTATTCTTCAAACAATCATTGTAGTAGTCAAACTTCACAATGGGAAAAGAAGGCTTTTGAATGGCATTTCTATAATCGATGTCAAAAGTGAATTCATGCCATTCTCTTTTTTCAACATGGTAGTAATTAATATAAAAGCATATTCAAAAGAGGAACTATCCAATATCATTGCTCACGAAAGAGTGCACATTCAGGAGCGACATTGGATCGACCTTTTGATTATAGAACTATTGACAGTAGTATTTTGGATTAATCCAATTGTTTGGTTATATGAGCGTTCAATCAAACAAAATCATGAGTATTTGGCCGACCGGGCCGTATTGCTCGCAGGCTACCACCCCGGCCAATACCAGGCATTATTAATCAATCAATTAATGGGAGTTGAGATATTGGGTCTTACAAATAGCCTAACCTGCTCTCTCAATAAAAACCGTATGGAAATGATGAAAAAAGAAAAATCAAAGAGCAGGATGAGACTATTGTTGGTTTTACCTGTGATTGTCGTGTTAACTTTGGCATTTGCAGAAAAGAAAAATGTTATCCTTGATAACAATAAAAAGTCTCTTATTGACCAAGCTTTTGAAGTGCAGGATATGATCAACTTGAAGGGAATTATAAAAACAGAAGAAGGAATTTCCCTAGAAGGTGCGCATATTATTCTTAAAAACACATCTAAAGGAACAGTTTCTGACAATAATGGAAAATTTGAAATCAATATTCCGATTGATGGAGTTTTGGTAATCTCATATATTGGATATGAAACTATATCTGTAACGGAGGCTTTGCCTGGTGAAACATTCGGTATAGTTAATGTGAAAATGAAGGAGGAGGTATCACATATAGAACTTCCTTATATCGATAATACTTATTTGGCCAATAAAAACAATCTTCCACCTCCATCACCCGCAAAACACAGAAAGAATAATGAAGTGATGACGATCGTAGAACAAATGCCATATTATAGAAAACGTATGCCGAGCTTAGCATTTGACATCACAAGAGCAGCAAAATTGATGATGGAAAAGACAATAGATCGAGGCGAAGTCTTGGTTGGGTTTACTATTGATACTGATGGGAAGGTGATAAATCCTCATATTATAGAAAGTGCTAATAGTAAGTTTTTAGATTCTTCTGCATTGAAAATAATAGCATTACTTGATGATTGGGAACCAGGGGTACAAAGGGGAAAACCAGTAAAAGTAAACCTGTCAGTACCTGTTCATTTTAACTAAAAAGTCCGCCAAAAAACCATGAGTCTTTACAACTCCATAAGTTGTTGTTATTCCTTTACCATGCGCTCCACCTCGCTTTTCGACCTGCTAACGCAGTCTTCAATAGAAAGTCCGGCAAAATAATTACCACTCAAGAATAGATTGCCTCCATCCAAGAGTCTGTCAATTCCATCAATTAATTCATGATGTCCCAACCGCAGTGAAGGCACGATATTTAGCTTTTCATGATGTTCGATAATTTGGTCTTGGGAAACCCTCAACACCTGGCACACTTTATCCATTTTTTGAGCAGTTGATAAAATGCCCGGTTTGAAATGAAAGGTAAATCCTCTGTATCGACTATCGGGTACAGTGTCTCTGGAAATGACTGAAAAGAAATCATCGTCAGTTGGCACAAGGCCTGCAAATAATTTTATAGTAGTGGCATCTCTTGAAACAATCACACCAAACGACTCAATTTTTTGATACGCAATTGAAGCCAATTTATCGGCAAGTTTGGGGAGCACCATCCGTACTAATTCCTGAGTGGCCAAAATGGAAGTGCATACTGCAAGCTTTCGGCATTGAAATTCGCCATGATTTGTAATTACCTTAAAATCTCCATCACTCTTTTTTATATCAGAGGTCTCCACTCCATATTTTATTTCAAAATCTCCTTGTGTAGCTATTCCTTCAATTAAGGATTTTAAACCCCTTTTTAAAGTAAAGTGCTTGATGATATCCTTCCTTCTCTCTCGTTTTTTAAACAACATATCTGCAGGAAAATCATCTGCTTTTTGAGAAGGCACTGCGCTGAACAGGGCAGAAAAAACCTTACGGAAATTGCTCTGGCCTACAATTCCTCCATAATAAGATTTTACCGTCTCTCCTACTTTTTTCTTATACAGAAGTTTTGGAATCGATATTATCAATTCCAAAAAGTTTATTTGCGAAGGGAAAGACTTTATTTGATTAGCTATCAACAGCCTGAAGGGTACTTTGGCACGCGGAATGATGCTATCAACTATGCCGCAATCCTCCATGATTGCAATCAAATTTCCATAAGAATTGTAGCAAGTATGTGCACCCATCTCCACCCAAAAATCATCTCGATTACCCATGAGTCCCTCAGTTTGAAATGAACCTCCTAAAAGATCTTTTTTCTCCAGCACCAAGACGCTTAGATTTGCCTTTGAAGCATAATGTGCATAACTCATCCCACTTATTCCTCCTCCAATAACTATAACATCATATTTGCCCATAAAAATATAGTGCCTTAAATATTCTATTAAATTATAAAACAATGAAGGTAATAATTCCAGTGTTTGAGTCAACAAGGTTGTAACTCTATTTATTAGGTATTTTTCGAAATTGAACTAAAAACTAATTAATATTGAAACGAATAGTATTATTGCAATACTTTATGCTTATGTAAAAATTCATATTCGCATTAAACTAAAAAATGATTTTTCTAATTTGTTAAACAAAATCAATTGAATATTGAAAAACAAAATATCACAGTGAAAGGGCGATGTTCGTTTAATATGGAGTCAGAAACTTAAATAATAAATTAATGAAGCTTAGGTCTGAAGGTTTAGTGAAAATATATAAAGGGAGATCTGTTGTAAACAATGTGTCTGTTGAGGTAAATCAGGGTGAAATTGTTGGATTATTAGGGCCAAATGGGGCTGGAAAAACAACTACTTTTTATATGATTGTAGGTCTTGTAAAGCCAAATAAAGGGAAGATTTTTTTAGAAAATGAAAATATTACTTCTCTTCCCATGTACAGAAGAGCAAAACGAGGAGTTGGTTATTTGGCACAGGAAGCTTCGGTATTTCGTACGCTTACAGTTGAAGAAAACCTCATGGCGGTATTGCAAATGACGAAACTTTCTAAGCAAGAACAAAAAAGAAAGGCGGAGTCTCTCATTGAAGAATTTGGCTTGGGAAATGTGCGTAAGAACCTTGGAAGGGTGTTATCTGGGGGGGAAAGGAGAAGAACAGAAATTGCACGTGCTTTAGCTGTTGATCCTATGTTCGTTTTACTCGATGAACCATTTGCCGGTGTAGATCCAATTGCTGTGGAGGAAATCCAATCTATTGTCGCCAAACTAAAAGATAAAAATATTGGCATTCTTATTACAGATCACAATGTAAATGAGACCTTGTCTATCACAGATCGTGCATATTTGATGTTTGAAGGAAAGCTTCTAAAAACAGGGACTGCTGAAGAGCTCGCTTCAGACGAGCAGGTACGAAGAGTATATCTGGGACAAAATTTTGAGTTAAAAAGAAAAATTTAATTACTTGAACCTATGGAAATTATCAATTCCATCATGAACTGGGTGATGAAGAAACGAATTCATGACATCGAATTGTTTCTAAAGTATCCTATCGAGGTACAAAATGAATTATTTACCAAACTTTTAAAAACTGCACAAAAAACAGAATTTGGCACCGAACACGGTTTCAAAGACATCTCATCCATAAGTGAGTATAAACAGCGAGTGCCAATATCTACCTATGAAGATTTATATCCCTACATAGAAAAATTATTAAAGGGTCAACAAAATATATTGTGGCCTTCAGAGATCAAGTGGTTTGCCAAATCTTCTGGTACTACCAATGCAAAAAGTAAGTTCATTCCAGTTTCGCAAGAAGCATTATCAGACTGTCATTTTAAAGGCGGCAAAGATATGTTGTCTATCTATTTCAACGATCACCAAGAGTCTAAGATGTTTACTGGCAAGGGTTTGACAATTGGTGGCAACCAGCAGGTCAATCAATTTGACTCCAATAAAAACTCATACTACGGCGATGTTTCTGCGGTAATTATGTCGAACCTGCCATTTTGGGCTCAGCTTGCCAGTGCGCCAAAGTTAGAAATTGCCCTGATGAGCGAATGGGAAGATAAGATCGAAAAAATGGCCCATGCAACAATCGAAGAAAATATAACCAATATCGTTGGCGTACCGACCTGGACGGTTGTCTTGCTCAAGCGAATATTGGAGATTACTGGAAAAAACCATATACATGAAGTGTGGCCAAATCTGGAAGTTTTTGTTCATGGAGCTGTTGCATTCGACCCCTATAGAGCGCTTTTTAAAAAGCTGATACCATCACCCAAAATGAAATATCTGGAGACTTACAATGCTTCTGAAGGATTCTTTGGTATTCAGGATCAGCAAGATTCCAGTGATTTGTTGCTGATGCTTGACTACGGAATTTTTTATGAGTTTATCCCAATGGAAAATCTCCATCAGGAAAATCCTACAACCGTTGGATTAGACGAAGTTGAACTTGGCAAAAACTATGCTATGATAATCTCTACAAATGCTGGGTTGTGGAGATACAATATTGGAGATACCGTAAAATTTACCTGTCTCGAACCTTTTAGAATAAGAATTACGGGCCGAACAAAACATTTTATCAACGCTTTTGGTGAAGAGTTGATCGTTGAAAATGCAGAGCAAGCCATTAAAAAAGCCTGCGAGCAAACCGAAGCCATTATTGGCGATTATACTGCCGGCCCAAGATATATTGGTGTCGAGAATAAAGGAGGGCATGAATGGATCATTGAGTTCAGCGAATTGCCAAATAATAAAAGCAAATTTACAGAGATATTAGATAAAACATTGATGGAGGTAAACTCGGACTATGAAGCAAAAAGATACAAGGATATTGCGTTAGAACCACCAGTAGTACATTTTGCCTCATCAGGAATTTTCTATAATTGGATGAAAAAAAGAGGTAAGTTAGGTGGACAAAACAAAGTACCCAGATTATCCAACAACCGAGAATTTATTGAAGACATTTTATCTTTGATGAATGGAAATGGCCATGACCACATTAATGGGTCTGTTTGATCGATTGGTATTATTTTAAATTCCTCTCCAGTTTTTTTGTCCACCTTATTGTCATTTATTTGTATGAAAATTTAACACTATGATTCAACGAATTCAAACACTTTTTTTATTAGGAGTAATTATTTGCATGTCAATGGTTGCCGTATTTCCTATTTGGGAAAAATCAAACACAGAAACAAAATATACCTTAGACGCTTTTTACTGGCAGGAATACCATCTAAATAAGATGGATTCTGATAAATGGGATTTAGTCGTAAATCAACAAGTATTTTATTTAATAGGGTTAAGTGCCATCGTTTGCCTGATAGCACTTTACGCTATCTTTCAATTTAATAATAGAATACTTCAAATTAAACTCGGGGCCATAAACGCTTTTCTCATGATGGCTTACATTGCAACTGCAACATACTTTATTTACCAGGGCGAAAATAAAATGGAATTAGAAATAAGAGGTATTTTCAAGCCTGGGTATTTTATTCCATTAGGTGGAATGATGTTAAATTCTATGGCAAATAGGTTTATCAAAAAAGATGAAAATCTGGTGAGGTCAGTTGATCGTATTAGGTAACTGAGAAATTTTAGACAAAAAAAAGCATGGAGTTTTTTTTCATAACTCCATGCAATTAAAATTAAGTTTATTTAGCCAACTTTTTAGAGATTTTTAAATCACTCATCATCTTTTCCCAAAGATATTCGTACGAAACAATCTCAAAATCTACATACGACTCGCCTGCAATTTCCGAATTAATTAGTTTTTCCTGTAAATATTTACTTTTCAAAACAATACTGTCGTAATCCCTATTATGGATAGCAATTTTGTGCAGTAATCTACAGAAGGTCTTTGTTCTTTTACTGAAACTATTATTCAAGTATCGATTTACATAATCATCCATGGCGTCAAGTTTGTTATGAAGACTGGATAAATCACCATCAACCATATTTAAAATCTGTAAAATTAGGACTGCAACATGATAGCCCGCATTTTCCTTTTCATACACTGGAGTTTCTTGAATAAACTTACTGTAGTCAAATTTTCTTAATACTTTCTTGTTCTCAGTAATATAGAATAAATAGCTCCTCAGGATATTCCATTTCAATTGTTCTTTTTTCTCAATTGCATCAAATGATTTGTTACCAATCACTCTTAAGAATATCTCTGAAGCCTTGTCGAAATTTTTATTCTGAATGTTTAAGGCCACATACTTTTCCGCAAAGGCATACCAGGCTTTTGATGAGCTTTCAATACTATTAAGCATTTCTTCAAGAAATACACTTCCTTCGTTAAATTTTTTAAGTTTTAAGAGTGCATTTCCTTTGGAATTTTTGGCAAATAAATCGTCAAACCTTCTTTGGTTAATTTTCCCTCCTGTGCATTCTTTTTCTACATCACCTATCAATTTTAATACACTTTCAAAGTCTCCTTTTAATTCATAATACCAGACCTTGATTTTAAATAGTTTTTCGAAAATATTGTAGGAATTAGATTTGCGATACAAACCCTCTAATTCATCAATTGCCTTTTTATAAGATTTAAAACTTTTCTTTCTGTTATTGACAGTACTATTTATCGACAACCTGTTCTCTTGAAAAACAGCATCGGCCTTTTCTTCAATTATCTGCAATTTCTCAACCTCTTGGAGTTGACTTTTTATATTTTGAAAAAGTTTTGGTCTATAGGTTTTAGCATAAAGTTCTCTTAAGGCCTTTAAGCAATCAACTACAATCAATGTATATTCACCTTCTTTTGCGAGATCAAGTGTTTTATAGAGCAGCTTTGCTCCTATTTTTGTTTCTTCAACATTTAGAAGCATCCTGGAAAAATGTAGATAATCCAATACTTCTTGATAAAAGTTAATTGACTTGGGATAGCTCTTTGCTGAAAAATCCATGAAAAACAGATGATTTAATAATTTTCTATTTAACCTGGATTTTAGCATTCTAAATTTTATATCAACCTCCTCGGATCCATATATCCCATTTGAAGCTTCAAGTTCATCATTGAACTGACCATTCTTTATTCCAATAAAGAGGTTCATTTCCTTATTGCCATTTACATGTTGATTTTTAATATCTAACAGGGGTAAATTTTTCTTCGTATTGTCGGTGACGATTTTTATTAACTCTCTAATTTCATCCATCGCGTACTATTAATATGTTTTGTTAAACAATTCCTTCCCTTTATTTCCATGGTAGTCCGCTGTATTCACTTAAAAAAAGCATTTAGGAGTCAATTAAATTACTACCTGTTTCTTCCAAAAAAAATTAAAAAACAGTAGTACAGGCATTGACCTTATGCGAAGTCTGTTATCAACTGCTTTGCCAATCTCTAACAGCCAGTAATTCAATCAAAGGTTCAAAATAATATTATCAATATTTAAACTATTCTGTAACTACTCAAATTTATTAGATAGAATGGCAGAAACTGTCGACCAATAAGACGCGGTCTGATATTATGGTCACAAAATGTAATTTATTTTTTACCTGTTAACCCATCTACATTTCTTCAATCATCCAAATAGCCCTTATTCGTTAGCTATTTAGGGGAAAATAAAAAGAAAATATTATAACCTTATCAATTTTCGTATTGCTTGGTATTTCATTCTATAAAACACCATATATCAAAACATTAAAAAATAAATGCATTTTTACTGCCGTTCATAATATTCAAAAATAGTATAAATCATTAACTTCTTGGATGAAATTCTTCAATGACCTGCTTTAAATATGCTCGATCAAGATGAGTATATATTTCTGTTGTGGTAATTGATTCATGACCCAGCATTTCCTGTACAGCTCGTAAATCAGCACCTCCCTCAACCAGGTGGGTAGCAAACGAATGTCGAAATGTGTGTGGGCTAACCCTCTTTTCAATACCAGCAATTTTTGTCAACTCCTTAATTATTATAAAAACCATCACTCTGGTCAATTTTTTACTACGGCGATTGAGAAATACATAGTTATCGAATTCAGGTTGAATTTTGAGATGACACCTAATTTCATTTATATAAATATTGATAAATTTTATTGCTGATTTACCAACAGGCACTAGCCTCTCTTTATTTCCTTTACCAATAATTTTTAAAAAGCCAACGTCAAAATAGATTTGATTTAACTTAAGATTAATGAGTTCTGAAACACGCAGCCCGGAACTATAAAGAACTTCCAACATGGCCCTGTTGCGACCTCCTTCTGGTTTTGACTGGTCTATAGATTCAAATATTTTTTCTATTTCCAGGAGGTTCAAAACATCGGGTAATTTTCTTCCAATCTTAGGCAGATCAATCATTTCAGCTGGATTTGTGGACATCAGTTCTTCATAATCCAAAAAGAAATAAAATGACTTTATTCCCGAAAGCATTCGTGACTGACTGTATGCCGATAATCCCAGTTCTCCAACATATTGTATGAAATCCTGTATATTTTCGCTTGTGATGTGCTGAGGATTTAATTCCAAATTGGAGATATCGACAAACTGTTTTAGTTTTGTTACGTCTCGTACGTAGGCTTGAATAGAATTGACCGAAAGCGACCGTTCGAGTCTCAGATAATTTGCAAATTGACGTATGAGTGTTTCCCAATTCATTCAGTAAAAATAGGTATATGGAAATATTAATTATAAATGGCCCGAATTTAAATTTGCTTGGCAAGAGAGAGAAAAGCATTTATGGCAGCCAAAGCTTTGACGATTATTTTCAAACCTTAATTGATAAATATTCTCAGGTAAATTTAAAATATTTTCAATCTAATTCAGAATCTGAAATCATCGACAAAATCCATGAGGTTGGTTTTGACATTGAAGGAGTAGTTATCAACGCTGGAGCATTCACACATACTTCTGTTGCGATCAGGGATGCAATTTCTGCAATAAGCTGTCCTGTAATTGAGGTTCACATTTCCAATGTATATTCCAGAGAAGAATTCAGGCACAAAAGCTATATCTCTGCTGTTTGCAAGGGAGTTATCGCAGGCTTTGGATTGGATAGTTATCGTTTGGCCATAGAAAATCTAATGAGTACCTGATTTCCTTTATTATCGCAGGTAAAGGGATTCTAAATCTATTTGGTATTCTTAATAATAATTTTGGAATTATTCTTTTATCAATGGCAATCAAATTAATCAAAGACAATTTACAATTGATATGGTAATAATTTATACAGATGGCGCATCCAAAGGAAACCCTGGTCCTGGAGGCTACGGAACAGTATTGAAATACGGCGAACATCGAAAAGAACTTTCTGAAGGATTTAGAAAAACTACCAATAACAGAATGGAACTACTGGCTGCAATTGCAGGGCTGGAAGCATTGACACGTGAAGGACTTTCCGTAACCATTTATTCTGATTCAAAATATGTTGTAGATTCAATAGAAAAAGGATGGCTTTGGGGCTGGGTAAAAAAAGGCTTTAAGGACAAAAAGAATGCAGACCTCTGGAGACGGTTTATTCCTGTTTATAAAAAGCATAAAGTAAAGTTTAGATGGGTAAAAGGTCATGCAGGAAATCCTGAGAACGAGCGATGCGATCAACTAGCGGTGATGAGTGCGATGGGTGAAAACTTGCAAATTGATCATGGGTTTGAAACCAAATAATTCTTGAAAAAATCATCCTGTCCAACAATCTTTATTTTATAATTGGTGTTAATACAACAACCCAAGTTAAAATAAATTAATTTTATGAAATCAGATGCATTGTACTAAATGCTTAACTTATAGTATTCATGGCGGATTAAATTCCATTTAAAACCAAATCATGAATTTGGCATATTAACCAAAACGACATTCTACGAATAGTTATATTCTGCCAAGTATGTTTTATTCTAAAATAGAATTATTTGAGCGGGCATATCATGTTATTATTATTGCTAAAAAGGATATTAAATACCATTTTTACTGATTAATATTCATTGCTTGAATTTTTTGCCAATAATGCAATTTTAATAGAATTATGAAAAAAATCACCATTACAACCTTACTTGTTTTTAGTACCCTTTTTTCTATCGCCCAAAACACATATTATTCTCAAAATACTAATTCCACTTTTTCTACCAATACGGACTGGAATACTGCTGCAGATGGCTCAGGCAGTAATGCTACAGCAGGTGATGAGTTATTGGGCACTCATAATTATATTATTCAAAATACGCATACAGCTACAGTTAATGGCAATATCAATGTAAATGAAATTACTATCGGAGAAGGCGATCTTGACGGAGCAGGTGGTGGCGTCGGTTCCGGCACAATGACCATAGGTGACAATACAACAGCAAGGACAGTAACTATCAATGGGTTATTTACAGTGAAAGCTGGAGCTACTGTGAATGTGGGGGCTTTCGATGCAATTCATTCCATCACCATCACAGATGATATCACGATATCTACAGGTCAGGATAATACCGGAGCGGGAAGTTTCAATTTATTTTCCAGTGGTACCAGAGCAGCCAATCTTACTTTCGGTGGGTCTGTAACAACTATCATTGCCGGGCAAGACATTATCCTGAACGACCTGACCATCAATGGCGATCAAAACAGAATTATCAATTCGGGGCTTACTGTCAACGGGAACATTCAGGTAAGCGGTATCGGTACTACCATAATTACCTCTGGCACACACACCTTTTTAGGGGATTTTACTGTTGACGCTACCAACTCGTGGACGGCCAATACTGGTGTGACTAATTTTAATGGGACGGGCCCTCAGCTTATTACAGTTAATGGAGTAAATGGCACAGCCTCTTTTTATTTGGTAGATTTTGAGTTTGGCGGAGCTTCGCCAAATGACAAACGTATTGTTGGCGATATGCTGGTTACAAATAGGACAAGAGTTTTTAACACAGCGGTAATTGATGACGATCCGGGAAGTGCGCATACGTTCCAGCAATTTCAAATAGATGGAGCTAATTTATGTACTTTTTCCAATACCTCAACAGTAACATTTACTGGAAGCGAAATCAGGAATGGTAGTGGAACTTCAGTTGATGGAGATATTCAGTTTGGAGATGGAGAAATTATTATTGATGGGAATTGTTGGCTCGAAGCAGGAGATAATTTTAATATTAACAATAGCTTTTCAATCAATTCAGGGTATTTGGTAATGCAAGGCATAGCAGATGGCACTGATGAATCTACCATTTCGGATTTAGGTTCAAACTCATTTACGATTATATCGGGTGCCAGACTTTATGTAAGGGGAGTAGATAATTTCCCGACAAGTTTTAATACTTATAGTTTTGAAAGCTCAACCAATGTTCATTTTGATGGAAATTTTAACCAAATGGTACGAGGGGTTAGTGGTGCTCCATTTGATAGGGTTATTATGAGTCAAAGTCAGGATCAATCCGGTAGTGCGACTAAAACTTTGCAAACTGATCTTGATGTTAATGAAAACTTATATCTGTCTAACGGGATAATCCTCGACCTTAATGCCTTTAATGTAACCGCAGCCGGCCGTATTTCCAATGATGATGGAGCTACAATAACCTCAGCTTCGGGCAACATCACACTGGATGGAGAAGACATTAATCAAACAGTATCCAATGGAGGTTTTACAGTAAATTACACACTTGGCACTGGCTCCTTCATCATTGACCATAGTGCATCATCAACGGCAATACGAACCATCAATATTGACGTTAATATCCAATCTGCTAACTTTTCTGCCACCAATACCGGAGGGAGTACAGCAAGTTACTTAATTGTGGATGTTGATAACTTTGCAGTTTTGCCAACTACAAACGGAGCTGGCAGTTTTTTATTGGGTTCTAATGTCAGATATTATACCAGTGGGCTTTCTGGAGGAAATGATTTCTCAAGTTCTGTGTCTGGATTTTTGACTACTACATTAGATGTTGCCTCTTATGTCCGATTTGATGGCTCAGGAGATCAACTTATTCCTCCCGTACCAGGCGGGTATGGTTTTATCGACCTTGCAGGCAATGGTGATAAAACTGCTACCGGAGATATTACAGTTATTGAGAATTTTAGTCGCACAGCCAATACCCCTCAATTTCAGGATGGAGGTTTTGTTATTCGCATAGGCGGCGACTGGAATATGGACGACAACTATGTAGATGCTGCCAACATGACCGGAACTTTGAGATTTGATGGCGCCAATCAGCAAATAAGAGAATCGGAATTTAATAATCTCGTTTTCGAAGGCAGTGGAATAAAAACAATTGTAGGAGCATTAGATCTGTCAGGTACCATGACCGTTGATGGGGTAACCGTAAACGCAAGCAATAGAAATATCGAAATAGCTGGCAGCTGGACAGAAAGCAATAGTGGGATTTTTACTCAAACCACCGGACAAACCACTTTTAATGGTTCAAGTTTTCAGGCTATTACAACATTACCTTCCAGTAGTTTTGGTGATGTAATTCTCAATAATAGCAGTGGCGTCTTAGCTTTATCTGATATCACGGTAATGGATGACTTTGATTTTGCCGAATCTTCAGGATCAATATTAAATCTTTTTGGTAGAACACTTACAATAGGAGGAGACTGGTTGCTTCGTGCAGGTTGTACTTTCAATGGAGGTGGCACAAGTACTTTGATTTTTAATGGCAATTCTGCACAAAATTTATATAATTATGTAGCAGCAACCGATTACGATAATGTGGAGTTTAATAACATAGGCATAAAATATTTGAGAGAAGAAACCTGGGATGTAAATGATGACTTCTCTATCGGCAGTGGCGCTACTTTGAACGGCAGAAATATTGATATTGAAGTAGAGGGAAATTGGTCAAACGCTGGGAATTTTCAACATATAGCTCTTGTCACATTTGATGGGGCAGGGCAAACGATAAGTTCGTCTTCATTTCATGATGTGGTGATTGATGGGACACTTACAAAGACCCTTACAGGCAACATCACCAGCAATGGGGATTTTACGATTAACTCTACACTGGATGTAAGCGCAAGTAACTTTAATATTTCTGTCGAAGAGGATTGGTCAAACAATGGGACTTTTACCGAACAGCAAGGCACGGTGATCATCAATGGAGGATATTCTACCATAAACACAGGCGGCGTTGGTGCAACAAATTCCTTCTATAATTTAGAAATTAATGTCAATACCGACACAAGGGCCGACGTCCTCGTAAATGATATAGACATAGATGGAGACCTGACGATTACGAACGGTACTTTTAGAGTAAATAGTCGTGATGTTTTTCTTGAAGGAAGTTTAATTAACTTCGGAACATTTAATCAAAATACATCAACTACCATTACATTAGATGATGATGACAGCGGCACACATTCCTTGGACCTTGGATCAAGTAATTTATATTTCACTACAATTAATGCCTCTGGAGCAAGCTATCAATTAACCAATGACCTGACTTTTCAGCAAGATGAGGCTCTAGACATTGTTACAGGAACTTTAGACCTAAATGGAAATACTTTGTCAATGGGAGATGGAGCAGATGGTTCTCCCAATGCTATAATTACAATGACAGGAGGGTCCTTAGTTGTAGATGAGGGGGCAGTATTAAAAATACATGAAGGCTCAACCTTTACCAACTCGGGAGGAGCATTCCAATTAATTGGAGTAGATGGAAACCCAGCAACAATGACAGTCAATGGTGATGGGTTTTATGACTACCTTCAAGACAATGCTGCAGCCAGTTTTGAGGCACAATACTATGTAATAGCCAGCACAAACGGAGCAGGGGTAGAACTTCAGACAGGTTCTATCACCAACATGAGTAATGGGACATTTACATCTGGTTCCGGTACAGCCTATCTTACACTCGATGGGATGGCTTTAGGTACAATATCCTCATCAAATGTCATTTTCAATTCCGGACCTACCTACAATGTAGATATGACTTCCGGATCGGGAACTATAGAGTTTATAATAGCAGGGGGTACTTTGGCCGGTGCCGCTTTTGAAAACGATTCCCCACCCAATGGTGCCGCAGATGGATTTATTAGATGGGCCTTTCCTGCCGGCAATACCTGGACCGCAGGTGCAGCGACCAATGATTGGCATACCGCAGGTAACTGGTCATTAGGAACGGTGCCTTCATCAAGCGATTTTGTATATATCGACTCCAATACCAGCCCGGCTTTAAATACTGTAAATGTTACCTCTGCAGATGCTTTTGCAGAACGTGTGTTCTTGTTGGGTACTGGCATGACGCTAAATCTAAATGGTGGCGATCTCACCATTGCCAATGCCGACTCTACTGATGGCAACTTTACCATGCAAACTGGCAATACCTTTTCTCAAGCAACACTTGATACCTTATATTTAGCGGGAAGTTGGTCGGAAGATGGAACTTATGATATCAGTAATAATCCTACTATCGCTTTTATCGGAACTGATGGTGCTCATACCATTTCTCCTGGTGGAACAGGCGGTGGTGATCGTTTTTATAATTTATTTTTTAACGCAAGCTCTACGGCCATATATACCATAGGGGCTACCACAAGAGTGCTTAACTCAATTACTATTTCCGGCGGTACTTTAGATGCTTCATCTGGTTTTGATATCGAATTGTTTGGTGACTGGACAGTAAATGGAGGGTTTTTTAATGCAGGAACTGCACGAGTTAATTTAGATGCAAGTAATATAACTCAAAATATCAGCGGAGGAACTTTCTACGAGCTTTATGTAGATGGCAACAACACGACCAAAGAAATTAATTCTAATATTGCTGTAGCAGGTACGCTAAGGATATTAGCTGATGTGAATGTGGTTTTAGATGGTAATGAGAATACTATTTTCTTAGCCGGTATCTGGGATAATGAGCAGGGGCCGACTGGATTTACACAAACAGGTGCCGGATCAGTTATCTTGAATGGCGCTTCACAAACGATTACTGCAGATGCAAATACCACCTTCAATAATATCATTTTCCAGGGCACGAGCTCAAAAAATATATTAGCAGATATTACCGTCAATGGAGATGCCTCAATTATTAGTAACTGCTTCGTTGATATGGAAGTTGGTGGTTCTATGACAGGCACTGGCTCCGGTACGCTGAGCATGACCGATGGATTTTTGCGGGTGTACGATGTGATTCCTGACAGTAATTTCCCGACAGGGTTTGGAACCAATAACTTTACCGGAGGCAGGGTAGATTATTTAGGAGATGGGGATCAAAATATTGTTGGAGGGGTTGATTATTTTGATATAATACTATATAGTGTAAATGGAGGAGTTCCTTCTACGAAATTTGCAGCAGCAGACTTTAACGTAAATGATGATTTGACAATAGGAACCAGTACCGATGCTGAAACAACCTTATCGGTGAGCGATGGTGTTACCATAACATTGGTTGATAATTTATCCATACGCACCGGTGCCCCACAAATCGATTGGGGAACTGATGGCCCTACGGGAGGTACACTACATCATATGGATAATGCATCAGGTTGGTCAATAGATACTGATATTTCCGGATTCAATAACCTGATTTTAGATGGTGCTGGCAATAAATACATGACCAATAACCTTACAGTGACTGGCGATTTAACTGTAAAAACTGGCAATGTGCTAAACATGGAAGCTTATACCCTTGCCAAAGGAGGAGCTGCGACGATCACCTTTACCCTTGAAGACGGCACTACCCTCGATAGTGAAGTACTCTCAGGAGCAGGAACGGCATTCCCCACTGGGTTTGATACCTATTCTATTCATCCTACAAGTATCGTGAGGCTTGATGGCACTTCAAATCAAATTGTTTATTCAACCCCAGACTATGGCATTCTATATTTGTATTCCATAGGAAATGCAACACTCGACGGCAACCTAAATGTAGAAGGCGACTTCAATACCATTCAAAACACCACTGTAGTTGATGGTGGTTTTGATATGAATTTTGCAGGCTCTTCTGTCGATATCAGGAATTATACCCCTTCGAGTGCTGCCAGAACTGTGACTTTCGATGGTGCAGACCAAACCATCAGAAATGACAATCCCGGTACGCCCACCATGCAATTTCCAATTGTTGTATTCTCTGGTTCAGGAACTAAAATATTAAATGAAACCATGGATATTGATGGAAACCTGACAATCGCCGGCGGTGTTGTCGTAGCTCCAATTAGAGATATAGATTTCTCTGGAGATACATGGCAAAACAATGGTACATTTACCCACACTTCTACAACTTTACCAATTACTTTTTCAGGATTGGTAACTCTTCAAACTATTGATCCGGGAAGTACAAATTCTTTCGGTTCCCTGGTATTTGACAGGCAATTTGGTATTAATACAATTGTCAACAACGGCTTGAACATTGAAAATGGAAGCATTACAGTCAATGCCAATGTCACTGCTAACTTTGGTTCATTGACCCATACCATAGCTTCAAATTCGTTTATAATTAATGGCACATGGAATACCTCAAATGCCAACCTGACTTTTGACAGGGTAGGAACTCAGGTAATACCGGCCATTACGGCTCAAAATATAGTTTGTGCCACCTCCGGGTCTAAGCAACTGGCAGGTGACTGGAATATCAATGATCTTACGATCAACCCTACGGTTACCTTAGATGTTACCAATTCCAATTATACCATAACAACAACAGGCAATTGGTTAAACAACGGAGGTACATTTAATGATAGAAATGGTACTGTAGAGTTTGAAAGTAATAACGCCATCCCCAAATCTATTACTGCCGGAGGATCTCAATTTTATAATGTGACTTTCAACCAGACACAAACAAATTCAAGGACTTATACTTTACCTACTGCTACCACTTTTCAAGAAGATTTAACGATAGGAAACGGAGCAACGCTTGACCTGAACGGTCAAGTATTAACATTGGGAAATAACGATGCCGATGATCCTCCTGGAGAAATACATACTATTCAAAGTGGAGGTAGGCTACTCGTAAATGCCAATGCTATATTGCAATTTGATTGTACCGACAATGATAATAATTCCAGTAGCATTGGAGCAACCCTAAATGTCGATGGGACTTTTACTGTTGTAGGAACTAGTGGAAATGTTGCTGTGGTAACAAGATCTGCCGGAAGCCAAAGAATAGAAATTATAATTGATCCTTCTTCAGGAGGAATCGGAAATATTGGAGCACAATACTATCATTTTCAGTATTTAAGTGCCAACGGATTAGTACTAAATACCGGAGCAACACTTGATGCAACAAATAATTTTTCGAATGGCACTTGGTCAAACATCAGTACCTCAACAAGCGCAGGGTCTCAGTATTATCTCCAAGTCAATACGGACAACATTGGAGGTGGAGCAGGCATAAGCGTTCCAAATGTAACCTTCAACTTCAGTGGAGCGCCAACAATAGGCACGCATTACAATGTAGGAAGAACAGGGGGTGGGCTTACTCGAACAATAACATTTCAAGATGTTTCAAATGGTTTACTGGCAGGAGAAAGTTTTGAGGATGATAGCAATACTCAAATAATTTGGCCAACACCGGTCCTTACCACTTGGCTTGGAACAGTAGATGACGACTGGTATAAAGCAGGAAATTGGAGTGCAGGTGTCCCTACAAGCTTACTGGAAGCTTATGTGCCATTGGGCCAGAATATTTCCAGAATTGATCCGGCAAACGGAACTGGAGCAATTTGTAAGTTGTTATTCATCCAAGGTGATGGGATTTTAAAATTGGTAAATGATGGAGACTTGGATATTGAAGGAGATGTAATTATTGGCGACGGCAGCGGAACAGCAGCTTTGGTATTAGCACATACAACCAGTGAACTCTTCGTTCAGGGGAGTTGGTCAACGGTAAACCCGGCTGTTTTTGACAACGGGAGTTCCACAGTTACTTTTGATGCCATAGCGGGAAGTGTAAGCATCACACCTAATACAGATCCATTTTACAATATCACCTTCAATGGAGATGCCATTTTTAATTTAATTGGTACAACCATCGATATTGACGGTAACTTTACGCTAACAAGAGGAACTGTAACACCGGCGAGCAGTAATTATACTTATACTGTCGCTGGTGATTTTACAAGAAATACAATAAATAGTACAGTTTTTGACGATGTGGTGGCAGGAGTTGTGGAACTTGATGGTGCTACTCAAACAATTCGAGACATGACCTTTAACGATTTGACAGTTAGTGGTTCATTAACTAAGACTTTTGAAAACACAAATACAATAGCAGATGATCTTATTATAAATTCCACATTGGCAGCACAAAGCTCAGGAAATGTTGGTACACTGGATTTGGAAGGAGATATGACCATTATTACAGGTGGTATTTTTAATGATGGGGGACAAACAGGTCATACATTTGCCGGAGGTAATTGGATTGCAGGTGCAGGATCATATGCCGGATCGGGGCTGCTTTCTTTTGATGCTCTGGGAGTTGGGCAGGATATAGAAAGTGTAGATGGCACAACACCTGAATTCTCTAATGTTTCTTTTATCGGCACAGGAGATATAGATTTATTTGCTGATGTAAACGTCACAGGAAATGTGACCATCACGAATTCTATAAATACTTTTGATGCAAATACCTTTGTAATAACCAATACTTCAGGTGTGGGCATTGGCACATTCTTTCTGGATAATAATGAATTATTATTTATAGAAGGAGCCAATAACTTTCCTGCCGGTTTTGCGGTGTACGACCTTCAGCCAACAAGTGATACACGATACTTTGGCACAAATGACCAAACTGTTCGAGGTGCGTTTCTCGATGGAGGGTCTAATTTAATCTCTATAAATTATGGGCATCTGAATTTTGATCATCCCAACACTAAAACACTAAGCGGAGATATTGGGATTCAATCTGATTTAATATTCAGAGAATCAACCTTGGATGTGACTTTATCCAGTTTTGATATCTCCATTGGAGATGATTGGAGTAACAATAATGGAGGCTCATTTATTGCGCATAATGGAAATGTTACCTTCAACGGTGGGGTGGATCAACGCATAAATAATGATTTATCCGGCATCAAAAGTTTTTATAATTTATTAGTTGACAATGGCGCAAGTACAGTAGATGTAGATGCAAATGACCTGACTGTTCTAAATAATTTAAGTGTTCTCAATGGTTCATTTACTGCCAGTGGCTATACCGTAAATGTTGCTGGTAATTTAGTAGCAACAAATGGAACTTTTGTCACGAGCGGGACATACAATTTGAATACTTCAAACCCCACTGCTTTTATTCAAACCAATGGGTCTGTTTTATTACATATTTCTATAAATGCTGACCAGAATTCCAGAGTTTATAATTTGGAAGACGATATTACCGTAAACGGCAATTTTACAATTAATACAGGAACCTTTAATGGCGAAGGAACAAGTGGTATCGGCAAGGTGATTACACTGGGAAATGGCTCTGATGTAGTTTCTATTGCGGGGGGTATTTTTCAGGTGGGAGAATCAGGAATTCTTGCCTTGGGCCCTGCCACTAGTTTGACCGTAACAAATGGGGGTACTCTTGAAGTTGTGGGCACTGCATCAAATATTGCAACAGTGACAAGGAATGCAACGGGTACCTATAATCTTACCATTGAAAATGGCACCATCGCAGCTCAGTATTATTTATTTCAATATATGTCAACAAACGGTATTTTCATAAATACCAATGGAATAATTGATGCCACAAATAATTTTAGCAACGGTACATTTACCAACGGACCTTCAGGAGGCACACTACTGAAAATTGAAAATACCCAAGCACTTACTGGCCTAGGTAGAATAGAGAATGTGTCATTTCCTAGTAACCCCGGTGGAGGAGCAACCAATGTTTATAAAAATACTGCAATAAGCGGAGACATAGAAATATTTAATTCTTCCGGAGATTTTGCAGGGGAGGACTTTGATCAGGATCCATTTGATTTGATCACATGGACATATCCTCCAGGCTTGATATGGTCGGGGCTTGTAAACTCCGATTGGTATAACGAAAGAAACTGGGTAAATCTTGGAGGGGTTGATACGGAAGAAATTCCTGATGCATCCAGGGATGCTACCATTCCGGACCCAGGTTCATCGAACCCGGTAATTACCAATTTGCCGGAAATTACAGATGATGATCCCGATAATGGTGGGCAGTTTGCTCAAGTTCAAAATCTTACTTTAGAACCAGGAGGATTCATCACCATAAATTCTGTTGCTACTCCTGCAGATGATGAACTAACCGTTGTTGGTGATTTGACTATGGAAGCTTCTTCAAGATTGATCATGAATTCGGCTAATGACAGATTGGTGGTTTCAGGTAACTGGGGGAAAGATAACGCTGCATTATTTGTAGCAGGCTCTGGTACAGTAGAATTAAATTCGCAAAGCGGAATTAAAACACTAAACAATGGAAGTGACAAATTTTATAACCTCGAAATAAACGTGAATGGAACAGTGCAACTTTCGAGCAATACCACTATCCTTAATGATTTCACCATAGCATCGGGAATATTTAGTTTGAACTCCGGTGACCTTGAAGTAGGTGGAGATTTTGTGAATTCCGGAACTTTCAGCCCTGGCTTGATGAAGACATTATTTAATCCAATGTCTGCCGGCACGATTACAATTAACACTGGAGGATCTTCATTCTATGATCTTGAAATGGATGATGGAGGTACAGGTGTTACATTCCAACTCACATCAAATACATTATCGACAAACGGAATTTTTGATTTAACCTCAGGGACATTAGATCCCAATGGACAAACAATCAATTTTGGAGACAATAGCGGAGTGGACAACACCAATATTTATGGCTCATTAACAATTGGCGCCAACGAAACAATGGGACTAGGATCAGCCGCAGAATTTATCGTCAAAAATGGGGGGGCTTTTAATGTTGTGGGCAGTAGTGGTAGTCTTGCAACTATTGCAACACGAACCTCTGGTGATTATTCTTTTACCATCGAGAGTGGTGGAAACTTTGGGGCACAGTACTACCAATTCAGTAATGTAGATGCTACCGGAATTCATTTCGAAGCAGGGGCAATAATAGATGAGGCTACTAATAACCTATCAAATGGTTCATTCTCAGGCGGACAGTCTGGAGGAAGATATTTATTGTTTGAAAATGACTTCGCCGGAGATTTTACAGCAAATAATGTCATATTTAATAGCGGTCCCGCAGTCAATGCCAGAAGACTGACAGGAGCAAATAACATTACCTTTGATGATGCTACTGGTGTTTTGGCAGGCTCTGCTTTTGAAGATGACAATCCAGCAAATGGCAATGCTGATGGCAGAATCAGATGGATATATTCTAACTTAATCACATGGACGGGAGCAACCAGTACAGACTGGAACATAACGACAAACTGGAGTTCAGGGATTGTACCTTTAGTAGCCAATAATATCCTGATTCCTACGGGATTGACAAATTATCCTGTGCTAAACTCTGGTGCCGATGGAGTAGGAAGTGATATCACAATTGATGCCGGAGGATCACTGACCATTGATGGTAGTAAGATGCTGGATTTAGAAGGGATATTCTTAAACTCAGGAACCGTTACCCATACCTCAGGAACTATTAAGGTCGCTGGAAATTGGACAAACCTCAATACATATTCAGCCGGTGTAGGTAGTATTGTGCAATTAGATGCAGCATCGAGTAACATATCTATAGAAACAGGCGGGAGCTCGTTTAGCTCATTGACCTTGGATAGCGATGATGGAGGAAATGGGAATGCAATTTTTGAGACAGTTGACCCAATTCAAATATCTGAAAACTTTACACTTACAGATGGTGAATTGCAAATAACAAACCCAGCTCATACTATTACTGCAACAAATACATCGGGGGGCACACGATCATTTAACATAAGTGCTACCGGGACATTTACTCATGGAAATGGGACAATTATTTTGGCTGGGACTTCAGCATATAATCTTAGCGTAAGTGGAAGCGACCTATTTAACCTTAACATTTCAAATTCAAGTGGTGTTTCGTTGGCTTCAAATGTTTCTGTTGTTAATGATTTAACGGTTTCAGGCGTTATCAATTTAAGTACATTTACTGCGTCATTACAGGGGAATCTGCAAAACACAGGGACTATTAATGCCAATACCGGAACATTAGTGTTTAATGGGTCTTCCTTGCAATCTATTACTTCCAGCAGTTTACTTAGTTTGTATAATGTGACTGTCGATAATAATTCGGGAATTGCACCACAGATTACTTTAAATGACCCCATTGAAGTAACAGCTTTGCTTACACTGACAGATGGAAATATAGAGACAAATTCTACCGATATCCTTCACTTAAATGGAGGATCCTTCTCAGGTGGGTCAAGCAACAGTTATGTTGATGGTCCATTCAGAAGAACTGGCAATGATGACTTCACTTTTCACATAGGTGTAGGTAGCATATATGCCAGAATCGGATTGGAAGATATTCCGTTGTCAGACAACAACCAATTTCAGGCGCAATACTTTGATGTAGCTGCTGCAGACAGAGGAAGCATATCTCAATCCGGCGGGCCACTGGTAGAAGTTACCGGAATTGAACATTGGACAGTTGATCAAAACTCAGGTATCAGTACGCCAAGAGTCAGGTTATATTGGGAAGATGGTACGCGAAGTGAAATCACCGATTTATCAGGAGGTGATTTGGTTGTAGCACACTACGATGGAGCAGATTGGATAAGTAAAGGTCAGGGAGGCTCTACTGGAACCGCTGCTTCCGGATCGGTATTATCAAATGATACATTTACTTCATTTAGCCCAATTACATTCGGTTCTGCATTTGGAAACAATCCTCTTCCTGTAGGCTTAACAAGCTTTGAGGCATTTGCAGAAAATGGTACTGTAAGATTAACATGGGAAACAGCCAATGAAATCGACAATGATTATTTTACATTATATCGGTCAAAAGACGGCATTAATTTTACGGAAATAGCAAATGTTGATGGTTCGGGAACAAGTACCATCTCCAATAAGTATTCTTATGAAGATGAAAGACCATATAACGGAATTTCTTATTACAGATTGAAGCAAACGGATTTTGATGGGACGGTGGCTGATTTGGGAGTAATATTAGTACAAATGCCTAATACTGATAATGTCTTAGAATTAAATGTTTACCCAAATCCTTTCAGAGATGAATCTGTTTCTATTCTTGTATCGGGTCTCAATGAAGAAGAATTGGTCACTATTATGGTTGTTGATGCCTTTGGAAGGCAACATTATATAGGCAAAAGAATTGCCGATAAAGCAGGATATCTTGATTTTTCTATTGAAAATTCTTTCAAATGGACCTCAGGAATTTATGTGATGAGAATTATTGCAGAAAAAGGAAACTTGCAAAAGAAGATTATAAAGAGATAGGAATCTCAATGAGATGAAGTGAAAATTACAATATCTTAAATGTATGTGATCTGAAAATTACGATCTTTCAGAGTCGTCACTCAATCTCGAAAAGATTATCAGAACGGCCATATCCAATCTCTTCAAACTTAAAAGGTACTTCATAAACTTCTTTGAATTCTTGACCCAACTCAAGCATATCCTCATCTTCCTCATAGTAATGCCATTCTATAATCACTTCATTTCCTTCAAGGTACATATCGTCTAGTGCATTTAATATATCATGCACAATCTTTGAAGATGCTGTATTTACATACTCCAGTTCGAACTTAAAGTTGGTGAAAGGATTGGGCTTTTTACTATATTCTTGAAGCCAATCAATTACTTTGGTATAATGTGCTGTGGCATCTTCCATATAGGACTTTCCAGTTACGCGAAACTCAGGCTTGTCTTTATCAAAAACGATCTCAGGTGTCTCTTCCGTTCCTTTCAGATATAAATTTTTCATCGTAGCAACAATTTATAATTCTAAAGACAATGTACATAAAAGGATTTATTTCTAATTTTAATTTTCTCCTTTTTTGTGACATGCATGGTTCTTTGGTATTGATTTGCATAATGAAAAAACAAAGAATTTAGAAATAAAATAAATATTAAAAACTAATTGAGTGAGTCATATGCTTTACTTGAATTCAAGATTCTACTGTCCATCATTTCATCATTCTATTCCTCCTACGCAAAAGCTTCGGCGGACAGGCATTCTATCATTAATAAATACAGCTGCTTAAATATCTCATTAACATTCGTAGCTTTTCAAGGGACTAAATATCTCCTTCATGAGGTCTGATTATTATTTCTTCTACAACAGCATTTTTAGAAAGTGAATAAGCCCCATAGATAGCATCAGCAACGTCATCAGATTTAATAAACCTTGAATCAGGCAAATCCACACCCTCCCAGCTCGTTGTGAGCGTAGCTCCGGGGAGCACAGCTGTGACACGAATGCCGTGCTGTTTCATTTCTTCGCGCAACACCTTGGTCATGCCCAGCATAGCATATTTCGATATCGAATAAGAACCACCATTGGAATATGGTGTAATGCTGGCAATGGAGCAAATATTAATAATATGACCATTCCTATTTTTTATCATATTTGGTAGGACACTGCGTGTAAGATAGTATGCACCATAAAGGTTTGTATTAATCGTAGTTTCTAGTTGTCCATCAGGTTCATTTCTTATTTCTCCTGGAAGAAAAACACCTGCATTATTCACCAACACTGCTATTGATTTTTCTGTGGAGTTTATAAATTTTGCAAAATCAAGTACTTGCAACTTTTCAGACATATCAACTTGACTGGCGAAAAATTTAATGTCTGGAAATTTTGTACTTATTTCCTTTTCTAATTGCTGTAAATCAGCTTTGGTCCTGGCGCAGGTTATAATATCATATCCATGTTTTGCAAATTTAAATATGGTGGATTTTCCAATACCTTTAGTGCCCCCGGTAATAACAGCAACTTTCTTCATTTACCAATATAATTTATGATGTAATTATTTTAAGAATAAGCTATAATCGAAAATATTATCTTTTTCCCATCAATCCGCAATGAAACTCAAATTATATTGACAATATTGTATCTTTAGCATTGAGTCCACTCCGAAAACAGACAATTTTTATAAGAAGAGTTATTTTGGACTTGCCTATGCCGGCAGGCAGGTGAGAATTTTATTTTTTGAGATTCGGTGATGCCTGAGCATCAGCTAATTGAGAAAAATGAAAATATCGCCAAAATAACCTTTTTAGATTTTGTGTGTTTTCGGAGTGGACTCAACTTTATAATTAAATGATCCACCAACTTTAAAATAAAATTATCAAAATAGAAGAATTAAATAAAAAAGTTGAGTGTATTAGAATGATTGCTGAAACCAAATTGAAGTATTTGAGAGATCACTCAAAATTACTGGATCAAGCATTCGAAGAGTTAAAAGAAGTTAGTGAGGGCAAGCTTGACTTAATTTATGACAAGATTAAAGAGCTTAATAAGAGAATGGACATTAATGGAATTTAACTAATCTATTAAAGATATTTATGACTTTAAGAAAAGATCTGACTTTATGCATGGAATAGGTAAGTATTTTATATTTCTGGGAAACCTCTTTGTAAAAAGAGAACCACTAAAAACCTACACTAAACAAATTCTTGAGGAGTGCATCAAAGTTGGCATTGACTCCATCGTTATTGTTACAATTGTGTCGACATTTATTGGAGCTGTAACGTGTATTCAAACAGCCTATAACTTGGTAAGTCCGCTTATTCCCAGATATGTGATCGCCCTAGTGGTTAGAGACATGACACTACTTGAACTCGCTCCAACAATTACAGCAATTGTTTTTGCTGGAAAAGCCGGGTCAAATATTGCCAGTGAGCTGGGCACGATGAAAATTTCCGAGCAAGTAGATGCCTTAGAGGTAATGGGCATAAATTCTGTTTCTTTCCTTGCTCTACCTAAAATAATAGCAAGCTTGCTTATGTATCCGTTACTAGTGATCCTTGCTGGATTTTTAGCTATAGTTGGAGGATATTTTGCAGGTACACTTGCCGGAGTCATCACACCACAAGATTATATCTATGGAATAAGAGCAGATTTCTTGGGGTTCAATGTAGCTTTTGCGCTAATAAAATCAGTTGTATTTGCCTTTTTAGTAGCTTCCATTTCTTCATTCAAAGGTTACAATACCACAGGTGGAGCACTGGAGGTGGGGCAAGCGAGCACCAGTGCAGTTACCAACAGTTGTATTGCTATTCTTGTTGCCGATTATCTACTGGCCGAATTACTACTATAATACTTATATGATCGAATTTAAGGATATAAAAAAATCATTTGCAGGCAAAGAGGTTCTGCATGGTATAAATGGGGTATTTGAACCCGGCAGAACAAATTTGATTATTGGTACAAGCGGAACAGGAAAGAGCGTGCTGCTCAAATGCATGGTTGGCTTATTGGAGCCAGATGATGGTTGTGTGCTTTATAACGGAAGAGATTTTACTGCAGCCAATCGTAGCGTGCGAAGAGACATCCGCAGAGACATTGGCATGCTCTTTCAAGGCGCTGCCTTGTTTGATTCCAAAACGGTTGAGCAAAATGTGATGTTCCCTTTAGATACACTCACAGAGATGGAAAGTAGTGAAAAACTGGACAGAGTAAATTTCGTACTGCAAAGAGTTGGACTGGAAAACATAAATAAAAAAATGCCTTCGGAAATAAGTGGAGGTATGAAAAAGCGTGTGGGCATTGCCAGGGCTATTGTAAATAATTCAAAATACCTTTACTGTGATGAACCCAATTCGGGATTGGATCCTCAAACGGCTATTTTGATTGATGAGTTGATCAAGGAAATTACTGAAGAATTTAATATCACTACAGTTGTAGTAACCCACGATATGAATTCGGTAATGGAAATTGGAGATTATATAATCTATATGTTTGAAGGACGAAAATTATGGGAAGGGCACAAATCTGAAATACTAGGAACCACAGTCCCTGAACTCAAGGAATTTATATATTCCAACAAACTTGTTCAGGCATTGAAGAATGCAGAAAATGCATAAGGCTTGAGCGATTAATAGAATCGATTTTTGTTTTTTGGTTCTTCATAATTTCATATTATAAGCATTCCTTTTTTGCAGTATTCTAAATATGCCTTCTATATTTTAATTCTCATCTGAAAACTGACATTGGTTCTAGTATCACCTTCTATTTCTTCTAATCCAGACCCAATTGATGTTACACCAACATATTTTGTTTGAGCAAATTTGGCCCATAATGAAATTTTTCGTGTGACATTGTATCTTGCTAATAAAAAATACCTCGCTCCGCGATTAAAAAAGAATGGAATGCTATAAACATATAGTAGATCTCGCTCATATATGTATTGTCGGTTGTCAAAATTGTCGGCATCAAATAATGCAAACCTTGCAGATAAAGAAATATTTTTATGAGCATAGTTAATGTCTTGGGCGACAATAAAGCCTGTGCTTTTTCCTGTAATGAAATCTACTTTTGTACTTTGGACTCTTGTCTTAATGGAAAAATTAGAACTTACTGCATAGTTCATATCGAATAGAAATCTATCGGTAGTTTTGGGTTGAATACTCACAATTGGCATTTCATCATTCTGATAATTAACCTCTTTTGTTTTACTCCTATATTGTATTCTAAAAACAAGATTATTATTTACAGAATAAGTTATTGCACTCATAAAATCTACACCTTTGCTTGGAGCATCTACTTGATATTTTGGCCATGGGAATCTGAAAAAATCTAAATATGCAGTAAATACCAATCTGGATATTGGTAAAATTTTTAGCCCCCAATAAATTCCTTGCTCATTAGCGATATTAGAGTTTTCACCAAATGCCTCACCACTAAAAGAGTAAAAATTTCTATCATAATTTCTGAAGTGTATTGAAGCTTGAACTTGAGAAGAGAGACTGGTAATAACTCCTGTTGATATTGCTTTACCTTTATTTTGGGAAATCGCCAATTCTCCAAATATATGAGTGTTTTTGAGATAATAATTAAAATATGCCCCGCCTAGACTATTCGTTATTCCATAGAAATCAAATTGATTGTACCTCTTTCGATTTGGTAAAATAGGAACGTTATACTTTGTGAATATACCATTTATACCTATTTCTAACTTTTTTGATTTTGTTTTATAATTTATATTTCCTCCAACAGATTGATCCCGAAGAGTATGTTTAGCTGTTATTTCTGTAGGAGTTCTGTGCAATCCTATAGTTTGAATGTAGGTAATAAATTCATCTTTATCGTCTATCGTATCTTCCCTTATTATTGCATCTCTATTGACGAAAGAATAAAAAACATTAAGCTCTAATGATTTGATGCTTGTGGAAACTGCAATTCCACTAAAATCTTTATTTTCATAGACAGAACGGTACGGTTTAAGACCTAAATTATTTCTTCGAATGGTAGTGATAGGTTCGAAACCCTTTCCAATTCTAATTCCAGATCCAAATATCAAACCTTGTCCATAATCCATACTGAAATCTCCAATAATAATTTTCTTAAACCCGCATCTGTTTTCAATCATTCCATGAAAGGAGTAATAATCAAACCCATATCTTGAAGTATTGGCATCCCATGTGAATGATTCGCCAGGGTCTTTTTCTATTGTAAATCCAAAACTATAATCATTGGATTTGGAATATAAATATCTTACATACAATCGATTTGGATCTCCAGCATATCTTGATGAATATTTTCCTGGACCAATAGAATCTGCTTGAGTATATCCTTTTTTTTGCTCTAATATAGTTTGATGCCTTACAATTAACCAATTATTATCAGGTTGGCCAATGCTTGATTTCAAGGATGTTCTTGCATTAATATTTACAGCTATAAATGGGATGAGCCGTTGAATTGTTTCATTGTCAAAGCTTTCAATATACATCAATTCAAAATATGATAAGATAGTCCCATATTCCCTCCTATACTCAATCAAATTTGTTATTTGTTCTTCGGTCAAGAAAAAAAGTGATTGAAGATCAGTTCGCTGTACAGCATTAATATCCAGTGGATTTGAGTATAACGTGAACAGTCTATCATAAAGGTCATTGTAATTAACATCAACTTCTTGTTGCGGTAAAAGATTTTCAATTACTCTCTCAAAATCCAGGTCTTCAGTAATTTCGCTTTGAGATAAAACATAATAATTTTGCATCAAAAAGGCTGAAAATAAAATGTATCTAATTTTCATTCCGATTTTGATAATTATAAGAGATTGACGCCTGGTGTGAGGTGCCTAATAATTGATGGTTACTTATAGCATAATCTATCTGGAATTTTTCAAGAAGGACTCCTACCCCAAAAAAGCTTTTAATCGGGTTATTATTTACCCCTGTTCTTAAATAAATTTTTTCAATAATAACATACTCAATTCCAGCTTTAACGATAGGATTGTGATCAATATCTTTATAGACATCTAAGTTCAGGCTTATTGGTTTTGAAGGCTTATAAGATAACCCAATCTTTAGCAATATTGGTAATCTTGTTGAGACGGAATTATTTAATTTTGAAATAGTAAAATTTGAAATATAGGCTCCAAATGAAAGTTTTGGGATTAATTCAACTATTCCTCCAAAGTCAAAATAGAAACTTCCAATTGTTCCAAACTCATCTATGCGTAGCTGATAATAATTTGCTTTTAATCCAAGCCTGACAAATCCTATCTTATTTCCATAGGCCAATGAAGTAATTTGTTCACTATATAAATCATCTCCAAATTTGTAAAAAGAGACTCCCGCACTACCAAAATTAAAGCTATGAATGGCACCGGCTGCTATTTTATTAAATCCATCTATTCCAAAGTAACGATCATATCCAAATATTACTTTCCCTTTTTCAACACCTGATAAGCCACCAACATTATTGAAAATTGACCATTCATCAGCAATACTGGTATTGCTGTTACCAAGTCCTTTAGATTTGGCTCCCATATCCATAGAAATTGTCTGAGAGAAAATCTTAGAAGAGATGGTAGATGAAAAAATTAAGAATAGAATAAATTTTCTCATATTTCGAGTAAAAAGATACCGAGTTAATTGATATTCAAAATTTAACCAAAAAGGTACTTTTAAATACTACTCAGTTTTGGTCCAAATTTCTGTCCGACCTATTATTGAGACGCCAATATATCCTCTGACATGAAGACTTCCTTCCTTTTGAAGTTTTAAGGTGCAGCTATATGTTTTGCCACTTTTTGGGTCATAGATTTCTCCATCATCCCATTGCCCGTTTTCAAATTCAAAATCTGTTAAAATAACAAGCCCAACTTTTTTTCTCTTTCTTAAATTCAGACTTGGGTTATTCTCATCGAATGCCGAAATTTCAGATTCCGTTTTATGCCATACAATTTTTCCAAAGTATTTTCTTTCAATCTTGTATATTTTAATTTTGGCATCTTTTTCTTCATTTAACCAGATCCCTAATAAAGCATCAGGATTAGCTTGCGCATAAATTTTTTGTGAATATAAACAGCTAAAAAAAGTTATTAGTAACGCAAGAAAAAATGGCTTCATTTTTATCTTTTTATTAATGAGCTTTCAATAAAAATAAAATATAAGCGGCTCAGAAGGTGTGAACACTAAGAATGTTTTATAAATATAATTGAAAGAATTTAAGTTAATGATTTTTTTGAGATTCTTTTAAGAGTATATTTCTTTAATATCTTTCTATGAAAAAGTTGATTACTACATTTTTAACTGTATTTAGCTTGAATTACGGACAATTAGTTTTTGTGAAATACTGAATATATTAAATTTAACTTAATCGATTCATTGAAGTAACATGCTTGTGCTGTGGCCAATTTGGTAAAATATATTTCTTCACTATTTACTATTTTATTGTTATAGATTGGATATTGAATGGTGTTGAAGTAGAGTAACTACTATATTCTATATATGAGTTACTTTCTCGCTACATTTATGCAAATTTAAAATGGAATAAGGTCTGTATTTTTTACCCATAGTAGAATATTATATTTATAGGAAATAATTGTTACATTGTGATTTTTAGGTATAGATATATTTTTTATTACTTTGCTAGTATTATTCATGGTTACTTTAAATATTATATATGTATAGACAAGAGAGCACAAAATGAAAGATAACGAAGTTTTAAGTAAAATTTCCTTAGGTGATGAGAGTGCTCTTGATTTCTTGTACAAGAAGTATTACCGTATGATGACTAATTTAGTTATCAAAAATAATGGGTCAGAGCAGGAAGCAAAAGATGTTTATCAAGATGCTTTAGTTATATTTTGGCAAAAAGCGTTAAGTGGCAACTTAGTATTAACATCTAAAATTAGTACTTTTTTATACAGTATCTGCTTGAATATTTGGAGAAAGGAACTTGAAAGGAAAAGTAGATTAGTTCATGACCAAAAAGACGGAGCTCAGTTCTCCAATCATGATCAAGACGAAAAAGTGAAAATTATTCATGATTGTATAAATAGTATGGGCGAAACGTGTAGGAAAATATTATCGTATCACTATTTCGACGGTTTATCCATGACTGACATTGCCGAAAAATTGGGTTACGCTAATACTGATACTGCTAAGACAAAAAAATATAAGTGCAAACAAAAATTGTATCAGTTAGTTAAATCAAAATATTCAAAAAGTGACTTTCTAGATTAATAAAGCATGAGTAAATATATTTCCAATGAAGAGTTAGTAAATAACTATTTCGACAATGAAATGTCGGAAATAGAACGAATGAATTTTGAAAGTAAACTTCTTACTGATTCTGATTTAAGTAAAGAGTATAATTTTCAAAATGATCTTGTCAATGGAATTAAAGAGACAAGAAGATTAGAACTCAAAAACAGACTAAATAATATCCCAATAAATACACCACTTTATCAAACTATTGGTATTAAAACATTAGCCGCCATTTGTATTGCTACAGGAATTGGTATTGGAGCTTACTATACCTATAATAGTAAAAATGATGCTAATTTTTCTATAGATATTGAACTTAATAAAACACCTTTAAGTAAAAAATTATCTGTACCTAAACCGCCAAAATCTATTGCTCAAAATTTAGAATCCGATACTAAACAAGAAACAGAATTAGAGTATGTGCCTATTGAAAAGCCTAATGCTAAAATCTTGTTAAATGATTCTGAAGTTGAATCAACTGTTATCAAGCCAAATATTGTTCAACCAACTATTGTTGATTCTTTTGAAGATGAATCATTAATTCTAAAAAATCATAATATTGAAAATAGTATTTCTATTCTTACTGAGGATAACAGAAATAAAGATATATCAATTGAGGTATCAAAAATAAAAGATAAAAGAAAGAAATTTCATTACAAATTCTCAAAAAATAAGCTTTACTTAATTGGTAATTTTAATGACAACCCATATGAAATAATTGAATTAAATTCTATTAAAGGAAAAACATACTTTTTGCACTACAACGATAGTTTCTATAGAATAAATTCAGAGCAGTCAAAACCTACCCCACTTATTAAGATAGAAAATGACAGTTTGATTTATGAATTGAAAATCATTCAGACAAAACAAATTAATAGGTAATTAGAACTGGCACAGTTTTTTAATGATTGCCTATAATTTAAGTTTGTATTTTCTTCCAGGCAAAGTTTTAACTATTCCATTGAACTCAAGGGTTAAAAGTATAGAGGCTATTTTATTAAGTGATATCTGCGATTTCCAGCTTAATTCATCTAATATCATTCCATCATTTTTTACTCTTAATATTTCAATTATATTTTTTTCATCATTGGATAATTTAGAAAAATCGAAATATCGGTCTTGCAAATTTGGTTGGTTAACTTGCGGCTCCCAATTCATTATGTATTCAATATCTTCTATAGATGTTAATAAATGTGCTTTATTGCTCTTAATTAAATTATTACAACCAGCCGAACGCGTTTTGCCAATATCTCCCGGTAAAGCAAATACATCTCTGCTATAAGAATTTGCGATTTCTGCAGTGATCAGCGCACCTCCTTTTTTTGCAGCTTCAATTACAATGATAACATCACACATACCGGCAATAATTCTGTTTCTTGAAGGGAAATTATGAGCTTCTGGTTTTGAACCAATTTTAAACTCTGTGAGCAACCCACCTTGAGAAAGCATTTCTATTGCTGTTTTTCGATGTATGTCAGGGTAAATGATATCTAGTCCACTTGCCATAACACCTATAGTATCAAGGCCAGAATTTAATGCCGCCTTATGAGCAATTATATCAATGCCATATGCCAAACCACTTATAATAAGAGGAGTATGCGACGCCAATTTTTTAATCAATGATTCTGTAAACTCCCTACCGTATTCTGTTGATTTTCTTGTGCCTACAATAGCTACAGTTTTATAATTATTCAAATTTGCATTTCCTCTGTAATATAGGATTGCAGGAGAATCTGGAGCATGTTTTAGTTTTTTGGGATAACCTTTATCGGTAAAAAAAAGAATTTCAATTTTGTGCTTAATACACTTAGCTATTTCAGTTTCAGCAACAGGGAATTTATTAAACGAAAGGATCTTATTAGTTACAATTTGACCAATCCCTGGTATTTTGGAGAGTTGATTTCTATTTTTTTTGAAGATTTCTTTTGCAGAACCACAGTAACTTACAAGTGTTTTGGCAGTCACGTCGCCAATACCCGGCACCATTGTCAGGGCAACCTGATATATCCGTTCATCATCCATGAGATGGATATTATTATTTAAGCGAATTTTTCTCTAATCTCAAGAAGGAAATTTTTAACTTTTTTAAGGCTATCAATAATTTCAACTTTTTCTTTTAAATTGTCATTTCCATTTTTAAGAAGATCTTTTGCTCCTTGCAATGTATAGCCTTTTTCCTTTACGAGATGGAATATAAGTTTTACGTTATCAATATCTTCACGCGTAAATTGCCTATTACCTTTTCTATTTTTTTTGGGCTTAATTATATCAAATTCGTTTTCCCAAAATCTAATAAGCGATGTTGCTACACTTAGCATTTCGGCAACTTCGCCGATTGAAAAATATTTCTTTTCTATTACTTTCTCTTTGTAAGGCATATTTCAAAAATCTCGGTTAAGATAGTTAATAATTCTGTTGTCATCAAAAGCAATATTTACTTATCGAATTTTGATGTTAGATAAATCATGTAATTGAAATAAAACTATATTTTTTATTTTAAAATTTAACATCCCTGACGCTGCATATATTATAAAATGATAGAATGCGTAATTCAACTTTAAGATAAATTAATTGCGAATTCAACAATACATCCAAAAAATAGTCCACCTATTCTTGCATAATTATATGACTAAATTAATGATGTTCTATTCTTTATAAACTCTGGTATGGTTTCAATATGATGGCAAAAAATATAATTAACAACATATTACGATCCAGACACATACTTTACCGGAATTATTCATGAACAGGTATAAAATTTACAACCACGCGGTTGTCAAACAATTAATGCTATCCCAATGATTCATTTTCTCTTGAAGCAAGTTCAAGTAGTTTATCAAACTCTTCATCAGTAACATCATTATAAAAATAATTTACCGGATTTATATGTTTTTTATCTTTCCAAACCTCATAATGACAATGAGGAGCTTTAGAAAGACCTGTGTTTCCTACATAACCAATGACTTCACCACGCTTCACTTTCTGACCTTCTTTTACTGCAAATTTTATCATGTGAAGATATTTTGTGATATATCCATATCCATGGTCAATTTTCACCATGTTTCCAGATGTCTTATCAAACCGAGCTCTGATTATTTTCCCGTTTCCGGTTGCAAAAATAGGAGTGCCTTGAGGAGCCGAAAAATCACATCCTGCGTGCATTCTTCTATATTTTAAAATTGGATGCATTCTCATTCCATATCCAGAAGCCAATCTCTTCAAATCTTTATTTAGTATGGGTTGTATTGAAGGAATAGAAGCAAGCATATCTGCTTTATTTTTAGCCATTTGCAAGATGTCATCGTAAGATTTGGTTTGAATGTACATTTGCTTTTTTAATTTATCAATCTGTCCATAGGTCTGCACAACCATATCCTCACGAACAATTTTTTCTTCTCGAAGCGCCTTATACCTATCAGTCCCTCCAACGCCTGCTTGTCTTATTGTAGATGGAATAGGATCGGCTTCAAATATTACCCTATAAATATTATCATCTCTATCTTGAAGAGCAACAATCATGTCACCCATTTGATCTATATCTTTTTGCATGTCATTATAATACATCAATAATTCATTATTTTCTTTTTTAAGCAACGAAACTTGCGGGCTTTCAAAATAAGTTGATGAAATGAAAAGAATTGATATAGCAAGAATTAATGATAAACTAAAAATACCAAGAGAATTGAGGAAAATATCCCATTTGGAAACCTTAATTCGCTCATACTTACAAGTTTCTGTATCGTAATAATATTTTATTCTGGCCATTATAAATACTGTGGTAAAAACTTATAATTTTGCGATGTTTTTTTTAGAGATAACTTTATTAATAAAAAGTCATGCTATCGACTATCGCAAGTTATAAATATTTTGATGAAAACGACATGATTAGATCTTAATTACTAAATATTTCATAGATGGATTCACGAGAGATTAGAGCAAAATTTTTATCTTTTTATAAGGATAAAAAACATGAAATAGTACCATCAGCACCGTTGGTTGTTAAGGATGACCCAACATTGATGTTTATCAATGCCGGAATGAATCAATTCAAGGATTATTTCTTAGGTAATAAAAAGATTGAAATTAAAAGAATTGCAGACACGCAAAAGTGTCTAAGAGTCTCTGGCAAACACAATGATCTTGAAGAAGTTGGGATTGACACCTACCATCATACAATGTTTGAAATGCTTGGCAACTGGTCTTTTGGTGACTATTTCAAAAAAGAAGCTATTGCTTGGGCCTGGGAGCTATTAACTTCAATTTATAAATTACCAAAGGATAGAATCTATGCCACTGTATTTGGCGGGGATAAATCCGACAACCTTAATCGAGACGATGAGGCGTATGGATTTTGGAAAGAATTGTTACCGGATGACAAAATTCTTTATGGGTCGAAGAAAGATAATTTTTGGGAAATGGGTGATACTGGTCCTTGTGGCCCTTGCTCAGAGCTTCACATTGATTTAAGGTCTCAATCGGAAATTGATAAAGTTCCGGGACATGCTCTGGTTAATGCCGACCATCCGCAGGTTATTGAGATATGGAATCTCGTTTTTATCCAGTTCAATAGAAAAGCCAATGGTACGCTTGAAGACCTGCCCAATAAGCATATCGATACAGGTATGGGATTTGAACGACTTGTTATGGCTATTCAGGAAAAAAAATCAAATTATGACACTGATATATTTTCTCCCCTCATTGATTTTTTGGCTAAAAAAGCCAATATAAAATATGGCGAAAAAGAAGATATTGATATTGCAATTAGAGTAATTGTCGATCACATTCGTGCAGTTGCTTTTACAATTGCAGATGGTCAACTTCCATCAAATACTGGTGCGGGATATGTAATTAGAAGAATATTAAGACGAGCTGTGAGGTATGGCTTTAATTATTTAAACTTTTCTGAGCCGTTTATCTATCAATTATTACCTGTATTATCAGAACAATTCGCTGACGTTTTTCCAGAACTAAAATCGCAACTTGGATTCATTTCTAAGGTAATTAAAGAGGAAGAAATATCTTTTTTGAGAACCCTGGAAAATGGACTAAAAATATTTAATGAAGCACATATTTCAGCGATTAAAAATAGTGAATCTGACTCAAAGCCCATTATACCTGGTAAAGTAGCCTTTAAATTGTACGATACATATGGATTCCCAATAGATTTAACACAACTATTGGCAAGAGAAAATAAGGCTGAAGTTGATATGCTGGAGTTCAGAAAACATATGCAGGATCAAAAAAACAGATCGAAATCTGATGCAATAAAAGAAAAAGGTGATTGGATCATTTTGAAAGAAGATGCTGAAGTGAAATTCGTAGGATATGAAACGCTTGCGACAGAATCACAAATTATCCGGTACAGGGAGATAAAAGAAAAGAAAAAAACATTATTTCAAATTGTATTGGATCAAACACCTTTTTATGCTGAAAGTGGTGGTCAGGTTGGTGATACTGGGTTTATTGAAACAAAAAATGAAAGAATAAGCGTCATCGATACCCAAAAAGAAAATGACTTGATTATACAATATACAGATAAGCTTCCATCAGTATTAACTGATAACTTTCATTGCGAGGTGAATGGGTTAAAAAGAAAATTAACTGAAAATAATCATAGTGCTACCCATCTGCTTCAAGAGGCATTGAGAATTGTACTTGGCGATCATGTGCAACAAAGAGGCTCTCTTGTTAATGAGAAATTATTGCGGTTTGATTTTTCGCATTTTTCGAAGGTATCTGATGAGGAGTTAGCAAAAATTGAGCATATCATCAATGTTAAAATAAGAGAAAACATTGCGTTGGATGAAAAGCAAAACATACCTATAGATCAGGCTAAATCTATGGGTGCGACAGCTCTCTTTGGGGAAAAATACGGTAAGTATGTACGAGTAATTACCTTTGGAGACAATTACTCAGTAGAGCTTTGCGGAGGGACTCACGTGCCAATGACTGGACAAATTGGATATTTAAAAATTACCTCTGAAAGTTCTGTTGCTGCAGGTGTAAGACGAATTGAAGCTATTACGGCTGATGAAGCCGAACAATTTATTGTTAATAATGACAAACTTTTGACTCAGGTAAAAAAATTGTTTAATAATCAAAAGGATCTATTAAAGGCAATAGAATCTACTTTAGAGGAAAAATCGAAGCTTGCAAAACTAATTGAGAAAAATCAGGTGGAGCAGGCAGGTTTAGTAAAAAAGCAACTAATAGACGACGCTGAAAAAAATAGTGGAATTACAATAATCATTAATCAAGTTAATTTCCCAACAACTGAAATATTGAAAAAGGTTTCTTTCGAGTTAAAAAACCTTTTTGAAAATTTATTGATGGTATTAGCAGCAGATATTGATGGTAAACCTCAAATTGCTATTGTTATTTCTGATTTATTGATATCAAAATATAACCTGAATGCCGGAAGTATGGTAAGGGAATTTGCAAAGGAGATTAATGGTGGTGGAGGTGGGCAAGCATTTTTTGCCATCGCAGGAGGTAAAAATATTGATGGTCTTTCTAAAGTAATTTTAAAAGCCAGAGAGTTTGCAAACGGCTTGATTAACAAATAACATCTTCATGAATATCCATTCATGAAGATGTTACCTATGTGCTTGTAAATTAATATTTTGATTAATTAAAACTCAACTTTCACCAACGATCTGGCTTGTATTCCCTTGAGTTCCTGGATGTTTTTGAATATGTCGAAATATGGAGAAAAGGTATTCAATTTATTAGATAATATTTTTGATTCATATTCTCCGGAAAGTGATTCAATAAATTCTTCAAAAGGGTCTTTTTGGATGGGGTATATTCTCAAACGATAGTCTTCACCAATGCCGGCTTTTGCAGATGCAATAGATATAGCATCATCAAGATCGCCTAGCATGTCAACAAGACCATTTGCTAATGCTTCATCACCAGTCCAAACTCGACCTGATGCCAAAGGCTCCAATTCGCCAGTACTCATGGATCGACCCTCAGCAGCCTTGGAAGTAAATGATTTATATGCATTGTCTGTTCCCTTTTGAATATAACTTTTTTCAAAGTCACTCAACGGACCAGTCATGGTATAAATATCAGAAAAATGGCCTGTTTTCACTTTGTCTGTAGTAATTCCCAATTTGTTGCCAAGAAAATCTTTGATGTTGAAAATCAATGAGAAAACTCCTATGGATCCTGTGATAGTATTTGGCTGTGCTAAAATCGTATCGCATGCCATAGCCATATAGTATCCTCCTGACGCAGCATAATCTGACATGGACGCAATGACAGGTTTTTTCTCAGAAGCCAGTTTTATTTCTCGCCACATCACATCACTAGCCAAGGCACTTCCACCTCCTGAATTTATTCTTATTACAATCGCTTTTACTTTTTTATCATTGGCAGCCTTATTTATGTCTTTTGCATATTTTGCCGAACCAATGTTGTTGTTTTCACCTTTCCCATTTACAATATTACCAGAAGCCATAATCACAGCTATTCTATTTTTTGAAGATTTGCTTTTTTCGAATGAGTTTTTATATTTTTTGTAGCTGACAAAATTAATGTCCTTTACCTTCTCGACTTCCACTTTTTCCCTGATCAATTCAATCACTTCATCTCTGTAGGCTAGCTCATCTACCAGGCCATAGGTAACGGCATCAGTTTCCAAATTTACCAGTGCGGAATCAGAAATATGCTTCAATTCCTGTATAGTCATGTCACGACTATTTCCAATTTTCGATAAAAGATTATTATGGAGATTAGCCAACATTTCGGTGTAGCGTTTTTTTACACCGACACTCATATTAGTACGATCAAATGGCTCACTAATAGATTTGTAATCACCAACCTTGAAGGTAATTGGTTCAATATCCAATTTTTCAAACATACCTTTGAAATACATACTTTCTATATTAAGTCCATTGAACTCAAGCATCGAAAAATCTGGATTCATAAAAACTTCATCAGCAACCGAAGATAGAAAAAAGGCACCTTCGGTGTACATTTCGCTATAACTGTATATAAATTTTCCTGAGGCTTTAAAACCTTCCAAGGCATCACGTATCTCACCAATTGTAGATAACCCAGCCATGACATAGGGTGTTTCGAGTAAAATCCCCTTAACTTTATCATCTTCTGAAGCATGGTCAATTGCTTGTTTCAGCTCCATCAATCCTATACCTCCGTCTTTAAAATCTGAAAACATGGGAATTCCTTCAAATGGATTTACCACTTCTCTTTCGAGGATTTGTTTATTTAGTTTTAAATGAATTACGGCATTATCTTTAATATTCGCTATCTTTTCATCAGTGCCAGATGAGGCAATCATTGCCAATAAAAAGAACATAAGAAAAGTAAAAACAAATAATCCTACGATTGTTGCAAGGAGAGTTCTCAAAAACTTCATATTACTAATTAATTAATTTCCAACAATATTAAGTTTTGTTCCAATTTTAAAAAAGCATATTTCTATTTTTGAATATTTTAAAGGATGAATGGAATATATCTATTATTAGGGAGCAATATTGGCAACAGCAAGTTAATGCTTGAAAAGAGTATTGAGCAAATTAAAGTGATGATTGGCCAGATCATTAAGTTATCTTCAATATACAAAACCAAAGCCTGGGGATTTGAAGATCAACCTGATTTTTTAAATCAGGTTATTGAAGTGGAATCTTCTTTTTCTGCAGAAATAATTCTGGAAAAAATTAATGAAATAGAAGAAAACCTAGGTAGAGTCAGGGAAAAAAAATGGCATACAAGGGTCATTGATATTGATATATTATATTATGGCAATGAAATAATCAATACAGAAAAACTGGTTATACCGCATTTGGAAAATCAAAATCGCAATTTTGTGTTGGTGCCGATGACGGAAATTGCTCCAGATTTAATGCATCCAATAATCATTCTTTCTCAAAAGGATATGCTGGAAAATTGTGAAGATAAACTCGAAGTAAAAAAGTGCTAGCTAATTGACAAAAAATTAAGCTATAAATGCTTTTTTCAATTACAGGTATTTAGCCTGGATAATCCAGGAGATAATTAATGAAACTTATAAAGAGTTGAAAATTACGACATTGACTTTGATATAATTAATTGTTTCTGAAAATTTCATTTTTAGACTAATTTGGCTGATTGGACTGAGTGTCAATGTCTTATCTGCGAAATGGTTATATTCATGAATTATTGAGGTTAGGGATTATTATGGGTTTAACAGAGATAAAATATTCCAATTTAGTTATAGGGTAGATGTGCAATGGTTTAATTTGCTAAATTCCCAAATCAAGAATTTTCTCTCATTATGGGATACATTAGCTTTTCTGCACTATTTATATTCTTGACTATTAGACACTTAAATATATAGCATGCTTTTGGCATATCAGGTAATTACAATTTGTTTGAGTGATCGAAAAGAATAATTAGAGGGAAGTTGGGCAGATTGCAGAAGTTATTTTAGAAGTATCTATAAAGAACAAAAAAATAAACTGAATATAAAAAGTTGTGTGGTTGGTAGTTAGGTTGAAATGCGGGGCGCCATGTTCCGCTTTTCTTTTTTACAGGCTTAGCTAACTTTCGAAACAATTTTTTTATGAATCAAACAAATTAATGCTTTAGTGTAAAGTTTCACGAGGTTGTTGATGTTTTTTTCTTTACTTGTCCAAAAAAAGAAAAGACAAACGTTAAGATCAGATACTCACAGAACACACATACCAGACACTTCAAAACTTAAAACAATTACTTTCATTTATTATCTCTCTCTGACTTCATACTTGATCTTAGATTTATTCGATCCATCTTTCAAAATTGTCTTTATTTATCACTTCAAATGAAGAATTAGGATAAGCATTTTTCCATTGTGTTGGAATTTTCAACTTCGATTCTTTCCATTTAAATTCATAACCGAACAAAGAACCATCTCTTTCTTCAACCCAATCGATTTCTTGTTGTTCGTAAGTTCTCCAAAAATAATTGTTCGATGACAATCTGTTGTATTCTTGATATTTGATCCGTTCGCTTATCATGTAATTTTCCCATAATGCACCAATATCATTCCTTGATTCTAAAGGATTAAAATTGGCTATTACTGCATTTCGGATTCCATTATCGAGAAAATACCATCGAGCATTTTTTGTAATCTCTTTGCGCAGATTCCTGCTAAACCCTTCAACTTTATGTAGAATAAAAACTTTACCTAATAAATCAAGATATTTTTCAACAGTATTTTTACTTATTCCTAGTTGTCTTCCTAATTCTTGAAGCGATACTTCTCCGCCAATTTGATAAGCAATCAAACGCAACAAATTAAATATCTTTTGCGAGTTTTTTATATTTTCATAAACCAGTATATCCTTCAATAAGTATGAACTTATCATTTCATTTAAGTAGTCAATTTTATCCTCTCTGTCAGGCAAATGAAATAATTCAGGATAATTACCAAATACTAATCTTTCTCGCAATTTGTCAATTTTAACAATCTTATTTTCAACTTGGTCGTACTCATTTTCAGAGAGTGCAAACAAATTAAAAGTATATTTCCTTCCTGTTAATGGTTCGCCGGCATCTTTATGTATATCAAATGATGATGAACCCGAAATAATTATCTTTAATCCTTCTATTTCATCGATCATCAGTTTTAGTTTTAAACCAATGTCAGGTATTTTCTGAGCTTCATCAATATACAGGAATCTATATGACCCCAATATTTGCTTGTAATTCTCAACACTCCTGATTGAAAGTTTATCATGGACATTTATATCTTCTCCGTTCAGGGTAAGAATGGGCTCTTTAATCTTATCCAAAATCCCCTTTACAAGCACAGTTTTCCCAACCCGTCTTGCACCAAATATGATTACAACTTTATTTGGCTGAAGCTTTTTTATGATATTTTTAGTAATATCTCTAACTAAATAATGCATAATTGCGTCATTTGTTTGACGCAATTATGTATTATTTATCGAATTATCAAATTTAAGAGCATGTTATTATTTTTAAAACCAAGTGCTGATAAACAATATTATCTGCCCTATCAACAGGCTGTCATGTTTTGTGTATATATTTAACTACAGTAAAAGTCAACATTTATCCATAGTAGTATCCTGATACTCAACTTGCATAGTCCCATTCAAACAAATGACGAAGATTTCTCATCAAATTTTGAAATGAAATGTGTGACGTGTTTACAGAAATATAGGCAATGTTCAAATTTATTTTTTAGCTCATGATTTTGACAATTTTGCTTTGTCAAACTGTTGATTTCGCCAAAAGGCCAGCAGGCTAATTGCAATCAATATATATACAGTATAATACACAAATGGAGGAACAGGCACTGGGTCTCCCGCTGCGTAGGAATGCAATCCTGACAAATAATAATTTACTCCAAAGTAGGTCATCATTACAGATGCCAAACCAAACAGCGACGCAACATTAAAAATATATGCACTTTTCAACCCTGGAATAAACCTCATATGCAATATGAAAGCATAGACTAATATAGTTACCAATGCCCAGGTTTCTTTGGCATCCCAACCCCAATATCTACCCCACGATTCGTTTGCCCAGACGCCTCCCAAATATGTCCCGATGCTTATCAAAAAGATACCACAAATGAGCGTCATTTCATTGATGTAAGTCATTTCCTTAATAATTCTATTTGTACTTTTCCTACTCTTACTTGTTCTAAAAATCATTAGAACCAAATTGAGAATCCCTATGATCGCCCCTAACATTAAAAAACCATAGCTTCCTGCAATTAACGAAACATGAATGGTCAACCAGTAAGATTTCAGGACAGGCACCAAGGGGGTAATTTCCGGATCCAGCCAACTTAGCCCGGCAACCATCAGAATGGTAGAAGCAAGCACTGATGTTGCAGCTAAACCGCCAAAAGATTTTCTTGAAAAAATCAGACCGGCAAGTATGGTGGTAAAAGCAATATAAATCATAGATTCGTAACCATTGCTCCACGGTGCGCGACCCGACACGTACCATCGCAAACCAAGGCCCAATGTGTGCATCGCAAAACTTAATGCGAGCATAGCAAAAGAAATATTATATGGCCATTTCATATTTAGTGCCGGATTAAATACTGAAATGAAAAGCAGGATTAAAAAAATCAAACCCAATAGCCCATAAACTTTCCCCAATCGATCAAAAACCCTTAATTTATTCAGGAGTATTTCAGCGTCCATTTTACTTTTAGATGGCAATATATCTCCGCCATAGGTTTGTTGATATTTGGATAGCCCGGCAATCAATTCGTTGCTCATAGTCCAGTCATTATTTTCAATAGAAGATTTTAATGCGGAAACATAGGCTGGGTAAAACATTTCGACCATGGTATTTTCATCACTTACTTCATGATTATGCCCGTCATGTTGGCCATGGGAGTTTGATGGAGATTGCCAATGATTGGTCACATCATCTTGAATTGGAAATACTTTCATAAATCTTCCGGAAAATATCATGTTGCATATATTCACTCTTTCATCCGCTTTCAAAAGTTCTTTTTCAAAAACACCCCTATCGATTTGCGGTGTGTTGTATGCTTTTCTCACCACATCCAACAATTTATAATTGCCTTGCATATCAAAAAAATCTCGATATGAAGCCCTTTCATCGTTTACTTTCAATATCTTTCTTAATTCTTCGTGTTTGCCCAGTTTAATGATGGGCTCGCCATACCAATTCATTGGATTGGCAATCATTCCAAGAATAACCTGCTCTGCACTAAGACCGTTTAAGGATTCTTTCCTGGATATTTTCCTAAGTATTTCATTTACCAAAGTATTCATTGGCTTAAACCTGCCGCTTTGATCCTGCACAACCAAGCTGCCAAATTGCTCGGCATGCTGAAGGTTTACTGGATTTTCTTGAGGAATGGTTTCTGCTGAAGTATGGGTGGGAATAGCAAGCACCACTGAAAATACAAAGAACATGATTGCCATTGTTGCATCAGATTTTCGCAATTTTTCAATGTTTTTTGATAATTTCCTAAATCGACTTTTGCCGCTAAACATGGTTATAATCATCCCCAAAGTTAAAAAGGTATAACCTATGTATGATATCCATGTACCCCAGCCGTCATTATTTACACTTAAATATGTACCCAGCTCATCTTGATCAAAAGATGACTGAAAAAATCTGTAACCACCATAATTTAAAATGTTATTCATATATATTCTTTGGTCTCTGTCAATATTATTCCTGGGGTCCAGCAAGGTAATTTCGCTTGCATAAGAAGACGCGCTATTCGTACCGGGATACCTATCCATGATAAATTTATTAAGCTTTAGCGAAAAAGGAAGATGAACAGATTTAGAACCAAAAGAAATGGAAAAACTCGTATTGCCTATTGTTATTGATCTTGCCGTCCCCTTAGCGCCTTTCCTTCCGAATAAGTAAAAACTCTTGTGCTCATCATTTAAACTAATCTTCATATGCAAGCCAGCCATACTTGTGCTGCTCATTTTCAATTCTGTCGGTACAATTTTCACATGACCTTTTGGCTTGAATTCACCAATGACAAAAGAATGAGATGCGCCGGAATATAAACTTCGCAACAACAATGGATGGAATTCGCCTGGTGAAAGCGTGTCTGATTGTTGGGTTGCCATTTGCATTTGCGCGAGGGCGAAATCCGCTTTAAAGAATAATTCACCATTTTCATACTTTACATTAAAGGCTTGAGGCTCTTCTGCGTCTCGAAAATTATAAAGTAAACCATGAATATTTTTTCTCTCATTTTGCATCAGGTAGTACTCTTCTCTGCCATTCTGCCCTCCTATCACAATTTTTAAAATTGGTACGCCATTGGCATCATCTACCAATACTTCTCCGGGATTAGGAATAAAATGTAACACCTCTACATCTACATTATCACTTCCCAATAAATAAGACTTGCTAAATTGATTTTTTCCCAATGTTGAGAACTGAACCGGCTCTTCAAACTGATACTCTTTCCCATCTTTTACGGCCTCAAAAAGTAGGTATGATTCTGAAGATAAAAATGTATTGGACGACTGCCCTTCTCTGATGTGCATCATTCCCTCGCTCCCAAAATACCTTGTAACTCCAGCGCCAATCAATATCAAAACAATTGAGGCATGAAACGTAAGTATGGCCCACTTTTTTTGTTGGATCATTCTAAATCTAAAGATATTTACGATCAGGGAAATGGCAAATAACAATAATATCAATTCAAACCATTTGCTTTTGAAAATTACATTTTGGGCCGAGCTTGTGCCAAAATCATTTTCAACAAAAGTGGCAACTCCAATAGCTACTGCAAATAATAATATATAAATGCTTGCAGCTCTGGTAGAGAAAAGATTATCAGATATAGTTTTTAATAGGTTCATGAATTAATTTTTAATAATTGGCAAAGTTAACAATACAGTCCGGTATTCTGAAAAATGCCGCCAAGTATTGATCACTTAGTTGCCAAACAATATCAATTATTTTGCAATAATAGATTATGACCTAAATTGAGCGATTCATGAAAGCGATAAGCCTGCCTTGCCGGCAGGCAGGCACTAACTTTCTGAGTTAAAAAGATATGCAGAAATACTCACCGCACCCTGTGAGTGCGTCTGCGTTTTTTATAAATTTTTTACCTGTCTGCGGTAGGCAGGTTCTCAAATACTTAGCACTTCTCTTAAAAACAAACGTTCTTGCGGGGTCTCTTTTGGACCCTGGATGAGCTGCGGGGTTTCCGCCACGGGGACAAAATGATATAGTAAGGAATTATTAAATTCAACTATTAAAATTTTCTGGAGTAAGGAGCAACATTTTTAATAAAAAGAATCAATTTACTGCCTTGATCCAAAACGGGCTTGAATGCTAAGGAAATATTCTTGCTTTTAATCAAAATTTTGGATCTCTATCCTGTATGCCATAAGGAATTTCCATATCAACAGGGTCTAAAGTATTGAGATATTTATAGACTGCTTTTAATTCTATATCAGACATTCGGCTAAAAGGTCCCCACGGCATTGGGCTACCATTGATTATACGCCCGATCCGAAACCGTTTAATAAATACATCTTGTGACCATTTTGCTATTATTCCGGTTTTTTGGTTGGGAGTGAGATTTGGCGATACGATATGTTTCCCCTTAATAACCTTTCCTTTTTCATTTACAAGCTCAAATTCGAATCCGCCTGCAAACTCAGGGCCAATATATGCCCCTGTCATCAGGTTTCTTTTAGTATGACAACCCCGACAATTGGCTATAGAATTAACTAAATATTTACCATAAGCAGCAGTAGAATCTACTGGTGGTGTTGGGGGGACTATCCCATCTCCTGATGGTTTTATTATAAATGTTTTTGCTACTTTTCCCATAAAATTATATTCATTTTGCTGCCTTTTATTATATATTGGTTTTTGAACTCGTAACCAGGAAATGATAGCTAAAAGATCTTCTTTGCTCAAATCATAAAAGGGCATCATATCAAGGATGGCCTGACCGTCGTGCCTTATTCCATATCTCATTACTCGTGCAATCTCACCATCTGTTAGTTTCCCGATTCCTGTTTCCTTGTCCGAGGTTATGTTAGTACTATACAACATTCCCAGAGGCAAATAAAAGTCGAGACCACCACTTAAGTCGACTTCCTCACCGGCGTCTACTTTTAGAATATCGCTAATTGGAGCATGGCAATGGGCGCAATGTGCTGGTCCTAGTGCAAGGTATTTTCCTCTGGCAATAACAGCAGAGTCTTGAGAGGCGGTAATATCCGGATAGGGAGCATCGAAAGTTTTCTCATAATTCGTCAGTACATATGTTACAATGCAGGCAATGAAAATGATGATAATTACTACAATAATTTTGAGAATTCTCAGGAAATATTTCATAGGTAGCGGGCGTAATCGGTGTTATTACTTTAAACTTGAAGATTTTTTTGTAAAAAGTCAAGCATTTAAAATGCTAGCTGAAGTACGCAAAATTTCTGTAAATTCATTTTTAGTAAAATTCTCTTGTATGAAGAAATGAAAAAGGATTTTGGTAAATGAAGCATAAAAAAAGCCTTTCTGAAATCCAGAAAGGCTTTTTTATAGTAATCTTTTAAATTACTATTTCTTTTTACCCATTTTCTTTAGAGCAATAAGAACTACAAGAAGTACAACTGCTATACCTGCGTACAACATCATACTTGAGCCGCCTTCTTCACTACTGTCGGCAACGACTTCGTCCTCTTCATCAGAGACTTCAGCAAAAATTGGCTCCATATCATCAAACTGAACTGAGTCGTTAAATGATGATGAATTGTCTTGAGCAGCTTCCGTATTATCCTGTGCGCTGATAGTCAAAGGACTAATAACTATGGCCAGGATAATTAGCATTGCAAAACTTGTACTGAGTAATTTTGATAGTATTGTTTTCATAATAAATTTAGTTTTATGCAAAATTAATATTTTACCGGTAAATAGTGTGAGTTAATCTCATTGAATTTAATTTCTTCCATATTTGCTATTTCCTTTTATGGAGAATTCCAGCATTTTATTTCCCAGCTCCTTTTCACCTTTATCAATCAATATATTACCATATATCTTGTAAGCAGGCTCATAAAAAGGATTGATGTGTAAGCAATCTTTCAATGTCGTTATGGCCATATCTGTATTTTTAGTTGAGATATATATTTTAGCCAAAGAAATATATGCATGGTAAAATTTATAATTGTTGCTTATAATTTGTTGGTAAGTCTCCATGGCTTCCTCTGGTTTACCTGTTTTTTCCAGTATATTACCTTTCAAATCCATTGCCCATTCATTGTCGGGATATATGGATTGAATCTCTAATATGGTTTTCAACGCATTTTCAAATTGATTTAAACCTATGTATGCCCTGGTAAGATTTATTAAAATCGATTCATTCTTTTTGTCCAGCTCAAGCGCAAGATTTAGTTTTTCAATTGCGCTTTCAAATTTCCCGCTATTGAGAAGATGCTTGCCCTCCAAATCGACCTTAGATTCACGTTTGAGAATTACAAGAATTGGCTTCCCATCCACTTCTTCAATATAGACAACATTGTCAGGAGGCCAGATATTTTTTTGGAGTTGGTAGGGGTCCAGAAAGGTGTTGCAAATAATGGCATAGTCCCAATCGGAATTTGCCCGATCGTAGTAGTTGAGCAATTTTGGCCGATATGGTTTTTCATGATAATATTCAGGAATAACAAAATTGGCAGCTACAATTTCGGGATTATCAGAAATGTGATTGTCAATAAAATCATAGGCTTTTTTATAACTTGTAAAATAATAGTCGAGTTCATAATTGCCATAGGTTTGGCGAACTCCACCTACAAGTTGATTGAAATAGATATATTGATATGGATAATTCTGAATGGCAAATTGAATTGGATGCAAAAGCATTACTACAAATACCAGAATAGCAATGCGTCTTATTTTTTCCCATTTAGATACCCATTCATAAAATGTCCAAATTCCCACAGACGATAGCACAACTAAAAAAGGATAGCAGAAAAGCAATTGTCTCCAACCGCCATAGACATTTGCGCCTGTGGCCGTTGCATAAAACAGTGGAAATCCAAAAGCCATCACCGTAAAAATAGATAGGATGATGCCCTGTTTTCCTTTCATTCTAACTACAAAAATGAAATATGCCAAAAAACCCAGGACAATAACAATTGGTGAGGTGATCAATAAATATTTGAATAAATAATACCACGGAAATCTGTCTGACCAATAGAGTTTACCTTCAAAAATTTGCCTTACCGTGGTAGGATAATGGTGCATTAGATCAAGAGATTTCAATGGGTTTACGAAAGGGTTTTCCAAGGCGTATGGCCATAGAAGAATTCCTATGGCGTAGGACATAAATAATACCAAACATGAAACAGCGCCAAGCTTTAGTATGAAGCGAGTCAGTTGGTGTTTCTTTATTTTTTCATTGACTATTAAATAATAAAAGTACAATCCTGTAAACAACAAATAATATGCGTATATCAATAAACCTCCTATCCGAATGCTAATACCAAAAGCAATTCCAAGTGTAAGAAGAGCTAAATTATTCCATGAGATATTAGGAAGTTTTAGTATAAATTTGAACGTATAATAGGTAGAAAACACAAAGGCAAAAGCAAAGGGGATGTCTTTGAGGTTGTTCATGGCATGACCCATAAATCTTCCGGAAACCAGGAATAATATCACTGTCAGAAAAGCAACCCATTTATTTTTTATTATTAACTGGCTTAGCAGAGATGTATATAAAATGATGAGCCAGGCCATCAATGCATTGCAAATATGCCTAAATCTGTATAAGTTTTCTATTTCCAGTAAACCCGCCAGCCATGTGGTGATTGTGTCAAAAGATTGGCCATAATGTTTGAGTCTGCTGATTGGGGTATTCAGAGCTTCTTTATTATCTCCTAATGTTTGTAGGTAGCTGATGTTTTTTTTGGCTTGCACTACATGAACATATTCATCACCGGAAATGGGTGCATTCCAACTGGAACCCAAAAGAACAACGAATGATAGAAACAGGGTGAATTTATAAATAAGGTTTGAAGCAGGTATATTCCTTAAAAGCATCATTCCAAGTATTCGTTTCTCACAAAATACATAGGCCTATTTTGAGCCTCTTTGTATCCTTTAAAGATATATTCTCCCAAAATCCCAATAAAAGCCAGCTGGATAGAGCCAAGAAAATAAAGTCCGATAAGTAGTGGTTTATAATCAGTCGTCAAGGAATGTTTTGATTCATCAAATATCATAAATAAGCCAACTATAGAAAATCCAATTATTCCCATTAGTCCGAGATAGAAACAAATAACAATTGGCAGTCTTGAAAATGAAAAAATGGCATCAGCAGACAGACTCATTAAATGTTTAATATTCATCTTGGGTTTTCCCCCTTTTCTATCTTCTCTGTTATAATCCAAAAATCCTTGTTTATACCCAATGTAACTTCGCAAACCAGGCAGGTATCTGGTTTTTTCTTTTAGTTGGAGTAATGCGTTAAGTGATGCACGGTTGAGCATTGAAAAATTGCCGATATTCTCCACGTCTTTTTGTCTGGATACGAGGGCAAATATCTTATGGAAAAAGAAAAACATTAATCCCTTAAATCCTTTTTCTGATCTTGATTTTCTATAGCCATTGACGATATCAAAGGATCCGGATTTTATTTTTTCATACATCTCCTTGATGAGCTCTGGCATATCTTGCAAGTCGCCATCCATCATTACTGTATATTCTCCTTTGGATCTTTTCAGTCCTGCGGTGAACGCCGCCTGATGTCCAAAATTTCTTGAGAGTTCCACAACTTTGATCCGCTCATCATTCTTTCTGTGATCGAGTAATTTTTGTAAAGAGCTGTCATCGCTGCCATCATCGACAATAATAATTTCAAAAGGCCTGCCGATTTCCATGAGGGCAGCCAAGCTACGCTTGAGCAATTCATCGATTACCTGTTCTTCATTATAAATGGGAATTACTAATGAAATCATAATTACATAATTGAGCCGGAATTGGAAATAAGCTAAGTTGATTTTTTAGTAATTACAAATTCATGGTAAAGATTATTTTTTCAATAGGAGAACGTCAAGCAGGAATAGCAAATAATGTCAGAAGTCGGAAGCCCGAAGTAAAAAAGTGTAAAAAGTCCAAAGTAGGACTAAGAAATAATATTAGATGTTTATTCAAGAAGCCTTTCTTCCTTACCTGCGGTAGGCAGGAGTCTCTTACAACAAAGGTAACAGAATAACCATTATCTTAACAGATTATCCAATTTCCAGGGGTCTCTGCTTTCCCTTGACCTTAATGCATTGGCTTCATTGTCATTGATAAATACTTCCTTATTTGGATCCCAGTTTACTTTACGATCTAGCTTCATGGCAATATTTCCCATGTGCAAGGCCGTTGCTGTTCTGTGCCCTACCTCTGCGGGGACGAAAGTTTCCTTTCTGGATTTAACACAATCTATAAAGTTCCGGTGCTCACTAACCGCTGTGTAAAGGTGGATATCACTATTTTTGATCTCTGTTTCAAGAATCGACTTTTTGCTTGCTTCCAACTCACCTCTCCAACCCAGTATCTGCAACCAACCTTCTGTTCCTTGAAAACCGATTGAAGTACCTCCGGAGACCAACTCCATAGAAACCCCATTGCCATATTGATAATTCAGTTTAAAATTATTGGCCGTATTGTAAATTCCGCCCGAAAGAAATTCTCCTTTACCTTCTACACTTATGGGGCCAGAGCGGTCGGTATTATTTGCCCATTGAGCGGTATCTACAAAATGTGCTCCCCAATCAGTGAGCATTCCTCCGGAATAGTCAGAAATCCAACGAAAATTAAAGTGACATCTACCGGGAGAATATGGTGCTTTTGGAGCAGGACCCAGCCACATATCATAATCAAAACCCGCAGGAACAGGCTGAGTCTCTATACTTGCCGGATGAAGTTTTATCACATCATCATCAGGTACTCTGATAATTATTTTTTGTAATTCGCCAATGTATCCATTCCTGACCAGCTCTGCCATTCGATGATACACTGGGATTGCGCGGTCTTCAATGGAAGTTTGATATATAGTATTGTTTTTTTTCATCACATCACACAATACTCTTCCTTCAGATATCGTCAGCGTTGGCTTTTCGCAAATCACATCTTTGCCTGCTTGCGCTGCTAGTATTGATATGGGCACATGCCAATGATCCGGGGTCGAGATCATTACGGCATCTATGTCTTTTCGAGAGAGAACTTCACGAAAATCAATATATGTTTTACAATCCTTATTCTGATATTTTTCATCAACGATTTGTTTGGCATTTTTCATTCTTTCAGTATCGACATCACACACCGCTAATATGCGTACATCCATCTCCAGAAATGCTTTCATATTCCATGAAACACCATGATTACCAACTCCAATCATACCAAGGGTGATTTGTTTGGAAGGGAAACAAGAATTTAGAATAAACGGTGCTGCAATGGTTCCTCTGACTGCCCCAAGAGATGTTTTTAGAAATTTCCTTCGATATATTTTATTCATGGGTTGTGGAATAAAAGGTTATAAAAAAAGATAGACATCATGTCAATGATACCTATCTTTTCATTATTTGTTAATTTTAAAAGACATTAATTAATATCAATTTCTGATTAATTGTTAAAGTCTTAACCTTTGCAATGCATAGGAGGCTGCATCTCTTAAGTCTTTGTCATTGACTAATTTTTCAAGTACGCTTGTAGCATTCTCTGAACCTATCCAACTCAGTTCTTTGCAAAGATATCTTTTACTATCTACTGTTGCCTGAGATTGTAAAAAAGTTAAAATTTTATTTTCATACATTTTGTAGGTCTCAGGTTGTCCATCGCAATTACGAATTCGCAGGCTTATATCATCCAGGTATTTTCTACTTTTCCCAATTTTATAAGTCGAAGCTTTTTCAAAAATTTCATCAAGTTTTAATGGCTCAAAGTCTGACCAAGTGTATTTGCTTACAAAAGTTGGGAATTCCAAAGGAACTTTATGAGTTACCGATCCGGTTGCTGCCCATTCTGCACCTCTTTGCAATACGGTTATAAACCCCACACATTGCATGGATTTTTTAGCATTGTTTCCCAAAGTAGAATGGAGAACCCGACCTGTACCAAATTTTACAGTAAATATTACCGGTATAGAATTGCCGCTTCCTCCATGAATTGAATCTGCAGTAGCTGAAGATAAAATTTCAACACCATCGCCAAGAGAAGCTGTGTTATACAACATGTAATCATTGTTGTGTAGCCAGACTTTATTTAATCCATTTGTAATGGGATGAGTTTCCTTTTCGTTGACAACCTGATAATCATATGCGACATTTGATTTTTTCCCAGACTGATCCGAAGACAATCCTACAATACTTTGGTAATCTGCCCAGCCTGGAAAGGCACTTCCCGAACTATTCAAAACTACTACTCCTCCACCATCTTTTACATAAGTCACAAAGGCATCTTTTGTTTTATCATTCCAGTTTCCTTTGACCGTATTTATCACCACCACATTATAATCCGAGAAATCTGGAGAGGCACTATCATCAATGTCAACATCAAACAACCCGGTATTTGCAAGAATTGTTTTAACATCATTGCTGGAATTATCATTTTGTCCTGAAATAATAATTGCGCTTAATTTTATTGATTTTTTACACTGGGTAAATAACCAAGTTGTAGCAATTGCCAGGATGAATATATTCTTAAGGGAGAGCATATTTTTTATTTCGAGATTCAGGTGTTCGTTTATTTTATTGTGCATTCATTTCTAATTTCCAGGGGCCGCGGTATGGTTTTTTCAGCAAACGATTGGCATAATCGTTGTTGGTGAATTTCTCCTTTTTAGGATCCCAATCAAGTTTTTTTCCTGTAAGCATTGCAATCTCTCCAATGAGTGCAACACTGATAGATCTCAAGGCAACTTCTGCAGGAGTAACTGTTTCTTTTCTGGATTTTACGCAATCCAGGAAGTTTTGCCAATGATCGTCGCTCTTGTATACCTGTATTTCTTCCGGGCCGATTTTCTCATCTAATATCTTAGGATCACTCGCCTCAAGAGTTTCTCCACGGCTTACATAAATCCACCCCTTGTCTCCATGCCAAACGGTTCCCATGCCCCGTTTTTGATTGTTACTATTTGCAACGCGCATAGTTACCCCGGTTTTATAGGTACATGTGAAATCATATTCAACCGGTACGTCATAAATTCCTTCACGAGGATATACTCCTTTCCCCTCCACGGAAATAGGTCCGGTTCTATCATATCCCAATCCCCAATGCGCTATATCAATATGATGCCCGGCCCAATCTGTCAGCTGCCCTCCGGAATAATCCATCATCCACCTCCAATGAAAATGTAAAACACCTCGGTAAGCGATTTCGGGTGCTGGTCCAAGCCACATATTCCAATCCACTCCATCCGGCACTTTCACAATAGGAGGAGTGCCAATGGGGGCATTTCCATTTGGTAATCCAACCTCTACATGAGTAATTTTACCAATTCTTCCATTAATCGCTAATTCTACTCCCCTGTGAAAATTTGGTCTTGAACGCTGCCAGCTTCCAGTCTGCCAGACAATTTTATTTTTAGTGGCTGCATTTACAATTGCCCTGGCTTCAACAATGGATCTGGCGAGTGGCTTTTCTCCATAAATATCAATCCCCTTGTTGGCAACTGCAATGGCCGCTAGCGCATGCCAATGGTCAGGAAGCGCAATCATAACTGCATCCAGTTTTTCTTTTTCCAGAAAATTCCTGTAATCATCATATGCTCGGCAGTCATTATTTTTATATTGACTATTGATCATTGAGGAAGCTTTTGATATTTGAGCTTTATCTATATCGCAAACAGCAACACATTGTACTTCTTTCTTTTTCAGGAAATTATGCATATTAGCCCTTCCCATTCCACCAAGGCCAATACCTCCCAATACAATTCGATTGCTGGGAGCAATGGCACCATTTTTTCCCAATGCTGTGGCGGGAATGATGTATGGAGCAGCTATCATTCCCAGAGAAGATCCTACAGCCTTCTTAATGAATTTTCTTCTGCTATCATTCATGTTATTGGGCGTCTAATATTGATTAATTTGTATTTATCAAGACATCACCTATTTGAATTATAAATGATGTCTGGTGTTTTTTCTATGCAGATTTTCCTGGGACGGGAACTTCAAATTTCATATCAACATCTCCAAGATTATACTCCTTTGGACCAAGTCTCATATCAGATTTCATCATCTCTTTCCAAGTGACTTTCCTTCCGGTATATGCTGCCGTACGTCCCATTATTCCAGTAAGTGTTGAAAATGCACAAGCCTCAGCATCGCTAAGGTATTTACCAGTTCTGATAGCTGTCACCCAATCTACATGTTCCTGAATATATGGTGTCAGCTTTACTTTTCCAGTTGATTCACCTTTTTTATTTTTAGGATACTCATACTCCCAAAGTATTTTTCCTTTGAAATCATAAATTCTATGAGGATTGATATCCGAAAGCATAATCATGCCTTTGGTGCCAACAATTACTTCTCCGATTCCATTGGCGCAGTCATCAATCTGTCGGCACATGCTATGCATACTAAAACCATTTCCATAGGTAAAATCAATGCTAAAATTATCGTATTGATCACCGGATATCCTCCTCTGCCTGCTTCCATACCCAACTGCAAATTGTGGTGTTTTTTGTGCAAACCAATTGATAACATCTATGTTATGCACATGCTGTTCAACGATATGATCTCCACTCAACCAACTGAAGTTATTCCAGTTTCTGATCATATGCTCCATGTCGGTCTGGCCTTCTTCTCGTTCTTTATACCAAACATGTGCCTGGTTCCAGTAGGCTTTTGCTCCGCGTATTTCACCAATAGCACCATTAGCAACCTGAGCGAATGACGCTACATAATCTCGCTGATGTCTTCGCTGTGTCCCACAAATTACATTAAGGCCGAACGCTTCTGCCTTTTTTGATACTGCCAATATTTTCCTTATACCTACAGGATCAACAGCGATTGGTTTTTCCATGAAAACATGCTTCTTGGCTTTTACACTCGCTTCGAAATGTTCAGGCCTGAAGTGAGGAGGTGTTGCTAGCAGCACAACATCTACATCACCAGAGTCAAGAAGTTTCTGAAAAGAATCAAATCCAATAAAACAATTGTCATCAGAAATTTTAACTCCTTTTTCTTCCAATTTTGATTTACAATCATTTAGCTGATCTTCGAATACATCTGCCAATGCTACGATTTCTAATCCATTGCCCGCAGCAATAAAGTTTAATGCAGCTCCAGTTCCTCTGTTACCGCATCCTACCAATCCGGCTTTCAATTTTTTTCCATCAGGAGCTTTATCCAGTAGTTCCGGAAGACCTAATTCTTCATAAGATTTTTGAGATTCACCACAAGCGCTCATAATAGCACCCGTTGCCAATGCACCAACTGTTCCTGCTTTTACCGCAGAAGATAAAAATCCTCTCCTGCTCACACCCTCTTTACTGTTCTTTTCCATTATATATTTTTTTATTTTTATACTGCTTTATAAGGAATGCCAAAATTTTCTATATGATATAAAATATTTATCCAAGCTTTCGCTAAAGTGTAACTAACTACCGACCTATCCAACCTACTCTAAAGCTTCGGAAGACAAGCATTTTCGCATTCCACCATTCCATCATTTTATCATTATTCCATTTCACATACAACTCTGAATCCTACATTTTTTGAATCCGAATACCACCAGATACTCTTGGGCATTTGAGGATCTGTAACCAACCAGCGATCTGTCTGAGTTTGATCTCTGTTTGCAGATCGTAATTCTATGGCGTCACTGTCAAATGCACCACCACGGACTACGTATTCTGTGCCGTCTGATGGTCCGCTTGGGTCGGTGACTTCTCCACTATATTGACTATATGCATCCTCAGAGAAATAATCTCCAGTAAATTCCCAAACATTCCCTGACATGTTTGATAGGCCAAATGGATTTTCTTTCACAAATGATGGCTCTTGAGTTCGCATTTGTGAGTTAAGCGCATATACAGCATAGTCACTAATAATTTCTGTTTCAGGACCAAATATTGATTTCATAAATCCTTTTTTTGTATAATCCTTCGGTGAACCTTCAAAGAAATAAGGAGTTTCTTTGCCACCTCTACAAGCATACTCCCATTCTGCTTCGGTTGGTAGTCGGTATTTTTTACCTGTTTTTTTCGTTAACCATTCGCAATAAACCTGGGCTGCAAAATGCGACATCGTGATGGCAGGGCGTGACCCTTTTCCCCATCCTTGGTCAGGTGCACCCCAAGGAGCAGTCGGTCCGGTGATGGCATCAACATCTTCCAAATCTTCAGTCTTGGCATCACTTGCATGACCTTGAGAGTTTGTCTCGGCAAAGAAGGCTAAAAATTCATCCCACGAAACTTCTGTCTTTCCCATCCAGAATTTCGAAACATTTACTTTCACCTCAGGTCCTTCACTTGCATTTCTCATAGGTTCATCTGCCGGACTTCCAAGCGTAAAGCTACCTGCTGGAATTGCAACCATATCAAACTCAATGCTTGTCTCCGGAATCCGTTCAGCAAAATCAACAAATTCAGTAACTGTAGTTGCTTCGTTAAATACTTCTTTCGTCACTGTAGTTTCAACTCCGAAATCGGTGTTGTGGGCATGCACATTGTTCTCGTCGTAGTGCCCAACTGTGATGTGGCATTTCAGGCATGTAATAGTCTCTAAATTATTTTGATAATGAAGATGAGCGTCTCCTCCTTCATCAGATAAGGTAGATGGATATAAATTGCTATGGCATTTTTGGCAACTGTTCATATATGTAAAGTCGATGGCTACATCGGGGTCTGACTTGGCTTGCCAGTTGATTTTATCGGTATCCTTAAAAGTATTGGAATACAAATCTTTGGACCCATGCTTAATCTTAGCCCAAAGATATCCCTCTCCTTCCGGTGGCAGATGGCAATCGACACAATGCACAGCAATTCCAGAGCTATTGTCATAGTGTGTTGACAGCTTCCATGCCATATCTGATTCGGTATGCACATGGCACGACTGGCAATATTCGTCTGTCGAAGTATATTCGAGACCAATGTTTAGAGATGCTATAAATAAGTAACAAAGGATGACTCCAAGAACTACAAATCTCCAGTTTTTCTTTTTGCGGCCTTCTTCTTTTGAGCGCTTAAACAATTTCATATTCTGATTTTCGACTTAATAAATTGCGTAAAAAGTAAACCGCAAATATAAAGATTATGCCTTATTTATGTTTACATCTTTTAAATAAAAATAGGCTATCGAAACATGTAAGTCTTGTAATCGTAGTTGTAAAAAAATTAACATTTCTACTCTAAATCTAAATCACAGAATAATTGCTACACCAATCTTTTTATCAGCTTGTTGAAAATTTGATCTTCGATTTGTGTTTAACCTGATTTTCATTCTCATGCAAATTCCCTGCATAATTAAATTGATATCAGACATTGGGTATCAATAATTAATTATCCTTTTTAATTTGAAGACAAAACCGTATTTTTCACATATTAAGAATGTGATAATTATATGAATTATCCTTTTAGCTAATCATCTTTTAACAATACTTCGGTAAACTTTCCAAAAGTTTTTGTTGACAAAACATATCTGCCTGATGATCAATAGACAACTAATTATTTGCAACTTTTGGAAAGTTATCATATTGAACAACTTATGAAAATGTACAAACTATTATTTTAACTAACCAATTATTAATCATGAAAAACTTAAAATTAATTCCTTTACTTTCTATTGTATTTATTCTCACAACAATTATGAATGGATTGAGGGACCGGCAGGTGAAGTTGGCCCGGCAGGTACCAATGGCACCAACGGCATTGATGGTGCTGATGGTAATGATGGCGTAGACGGTAATGATGGCACCGATGGTACAGACGGGGTTGACGGCACAGACGGTAATGCCAATGTCACTGTTATCTCCTTCAAAGGAACTGATTTAAATTGGACAGAAGGGTCCTATTTAGGTAGGCCCTCCAATGTTTTGGAATTTAATGCCACAGAAGTTAATCAGGATATTATAATTCGTGGTACTGTTTTGGGTTACACCTATTTTACATCTATCTGGTTTCCATTACCATGGTACTGGGAAAATGCTAACGGCACTGGTAGGCAAAACATTGTTTTTTCTTATGCACTAAATAGAATTAATCTTTATGCATTTAGATCTTCCGGTGTATTGGGTGTTGGTGGATTTACTGAATTTAGGTTTATGCTGATTACTGACAATACTGTCACTTCCGGAGGTAGGGTTTCCTCTGATGAAAGTGTTATGGACAGACTCAATGATGCTGGAGTTGATATAAATAATTATGAAGAGGTATGTCAATATTATGGCATTGATCCAAATTAAAATTAATAAACTTGATTTTGAGAAAGGCAGTACACATTTTTGTACTGCCTTTTTTAATATAAACTGTAAAAAGAATACCAAATATGCTAAACATTAAAATCGTAGTCATTAAACTTCTTTTAACTGCCATAACATGCCTTTTTATATTTTCATCAGTTTTTGCTCAAAGCGGAAAGGTGATGGAAAGCCTAAAATTTCAAAGTAAATTGATGGGTAATGATGTAAAATATACCATTTACCTTCCGTCGGATTATGAAACTTCTGAGAGAAACTATCCGGTTGTGTATTTGCTCCATGGCTATAGCAACGATGATACTGGTTGGCTTCAGTTTGGTGAAGCTCCTTACATTGCTGATGAAGGGATTGCCAACAGGGATATTCCCCCAATGATCATTGTAATGCCCGATGGAGGTGTTACCTATTTCGTCAACGATGTGTCTGGAGAAAATCCATATGCAGATATGTTTATAAAAGAGTTCATCCCTTTTATTGATGAAACCTATCGAACAAGACCCGAGAAACAATTCCGAGGAATTTCAGGGCTTTCCATGGGTGGGTTTGGAGCATTACATATGGCCATGAGAAACCCTGATCTTTTTACAGCCTGTGTGGCATTTAGTTCTGCGATACGTACAGACATGGAAATAAAAAAAATGAATGAAAATAAATATGAAAAAACTTATGGTACATTGTACGGCTCTGGATTGAATGGTGTAGATCGGCTGACAGGTTATTACAAGGATTTCAATCCTCTCAATTTACTGGAATCTCAGGACATTGAAGATTTGAAAAGCATTGGTTGGTATATTGATTGTGGAGATGACGATTTTCTATATAGAGGAAATTCAGCACTTCATGTAAAAATGAGAAACCTCGAAATTCCCCATGAATACCGGGTAAGAAACGGTAGTCACAATTGGGTTTATTGGCGTACCGGTTTGAAAGATGGATTGATATTTATCGGAAATAAATTTCGCAGGTAAGTTGTTGTAAACGTTGCATATACAAATCACGGTAAACGTCTTAAGTAACTTCCGGAATCCATGTTTTGCCTGGTTGGCCCTTCATCCTGAATCAGAAAATTATGATAGAAGCGCTTAGGGTGCTTTGGATTTTTTGTTGAAAACATACCCAACCTTAATAGAATTACTGAAATAGCTATTGGTGTCAAAGCTTGAAGAGTTTTCAGCTTGCCCGTTGAGGTTACTTATAAAATTCATTTCGACTTCAAAAGCAAGTGATAATCTGTTGTTGAGCAGAAACTGAACTCCAGCAGTCGTAAATAGTCCCAAGCCATATCTATTTTCCATTTTATCCAAATCTTCGTAATAGACTCCAGGGCCAAGACTTACATAAAGTCCCTGATACCTGAAATTATTGAGTATTGCAGATATTGGATAAAACTTATAATCAAATTTCGCATAGTAAAGATCAGTACCATTTCGCATAAATCCTGCTCCAAATTCATTTGTCACAAAATTGCTTCGTGTAGAATTTTCAAGATCGAAATGCAGTGAGAAATGACCATCTTCCTGAAAAGGCATAAAGCCCGAAGAATATCCAACCTTTGCGATTTTTGATCGCATTTCCTGTGCTTCTGAAATGTTGATTATAAAAAGAAAAGGAATAATTAGTATTGTTTTTACATATTTCATGGTTTTAAACTTTACAGAAACAATGCCTCATGAAGGATATTAAGCCTACCAAATGTAGGTTTCATTAATAAACTCAGGCTTGGCCTGTTTCATGGTTTGAGTGTTATACTTTGCTATGGATTAATCTAAATATACTTAACTTAAGCAAATACTATTTGCCCATAATAGTATATACAATATTTATGCCATAAAGGTTTAATTGTAACCCAATAAAGTATTTTATTTTGAGGCTTGCCATATTAATTTATTGATTTTTATTGAGCAAGCTCTGGAAGTTGAAAATAAATTTACCAAATTTATATGTTAATTAATCCAATAGATATTTAGAATAATTTACCTCTCTACTTTATATTTCCCTTTTTCATTTCTTTTACACAATAATCAACTGCCCTGGCCGTCATGGCCATATATGTGATTGAAGGGTTTTGGCATGCTGAAGAGGCCATGAAAGATCCATCGGTGATAAATAAATTATTGATATCGTGACTTTGGTTCCATTTGTTGAGCACTGATGTTTTAGGATTATGGCCCATTCGAGCGGTGCCCATTTCATGAATACAGAATCCGGGAATACCTTCATCTTCATACTCCACAACATTTTTTCCTCCTGCATTTTCAATGATTTCCGCAGCACTTGATTTAATATCCTTTCGCATATTATGCTCGTTTTCTCTGAATTTTGCATCAATATGCAATGCAGGAAGACCAAATTTATCAAGTTTTTCTTCATTGAGTGTGACCTTATTTCTTTCGTCAGGAAGGGTTTCTCCCCACCCACCAATTCCAAATGACCACGGGCCGGGTTTGGTAAGTAAGTTTTTAAAATCTGCCCCAAATCCTTCTTTTGTAGTTCCACTTGACCACCCTGCTCTTCGAGCACCACCTTGATACCCATA
>VAPM010929291.1_pt1 | contig 60528 bp, 60 predicted proteins | sample 3395091 | NCBI WGS metagenome assembly VAPM01 (sample SAMN08290445, study PRJNA428436) | hydrothermal vent metagenome | isolation source: Deep-sea hydrothermal vent chimney 3 | place: Pacific Ocean: Juan De Fuca Ridge
ATGGTAGTTTGTATGGGTTCCCTCGCGACGATAAACCGCAAACCCCGCCAGGCCCGGAAGGGAGCAACGGTAGTGGTGGATTCGGGTGCCGAGGTGTAGCTTGTACAGACTGCCACCCAATTTCCCTCCCCCCACACTTACCTATATAATTCAGTCAGTTAGTCTTTCTCTAGCAATGGTTCTGTTAGCGGATATTTCGTATTAATCACTGGGCAGCTGTTCAATAAATAGCTAGAATGGCCAATTGAGTCCGTTTTTTAATTGCTGGTGAGTTTTGAGTAGATATGAGTTATTTGGCCTTAGCGCGTAAATGGCGCCCGAAAAATTTTAGTGAAATGGTGGGGCAGGAACACGTTCTGCGAGCATTAATTAATGCTCTGGATTCAGATCGCTTACACCATGCCTTTTTATTTACTGGCACACGTGGAGTCGGCAAGACGACCATTGCGCGTATTCTGGCAAAATCCATAAATTGTGAACAGGGAGTCAGCTCGACACCCTGTGGTGAATGTTCAACCTGTAAAGAAGTTGATGAAGGGCGTTTTGTTGATTTAATTGAAGTGGATGCAGCATCACGCACTAAGGTTGAAGACACTCGTGACTTACTCGACAATGTTCAATATGCACCAAGCCGTGGTCGTTACAAGGTTTACTTAATCGATGAAGTTCATATGTTATCGGCGAGTAGTTTTAATGCTTTATTGAAAACGCTTGAAGAACCACCACCTCATGTTAAATTCTTATTTGCTACAACCGACCCAAAAAAATTACCGATTACAATTTTATCGCGTTGCCTGCAATTTAATTTAAGGCGTTTACCGACCGAACGAATTGCAATATATTGCCAAAGTTTACTCGATAAAGAAAATATTCCGTACGAAAAAGATGCTTGCAAACAAATCGCGATTGCTGCCGATGGTAGTATGCGTGACGGCCTAAGTTTACTGGATCAGGCCATTGCTTATGGTGCTGGTACTATTAAACTTGATGATGTAAGCGCAATGTTAGGCAGTTTTGATCGTGAACTTATTATAAATTTAGTTGAAAAACTTATTGATGAAGATGCTAGCGGGGTTATGCTTGCGTTAAATAAGTTAACCGATCAAGTCCCCGATTTAAATGGCGTGCTACAGGCTATATTAAATGTGCTACATGGCATTGCCCTGTATCAGCACGTACCGGATGCATGTGAATCAGTATTAGAGGAGCTTGGCACGGGCTCTGAAATATTAGAAGCGCTAGCATCAAAAATTAGCCCAGAGGAAGTTCAGTTATATTATCAGATTGGTTTAACCGGACAACGTGATTTGCATCTTGCGCCCGGTATACGCAGTGGTTTAGAAATGGTGTTACTGCGGATGTTGGCTTTTAAACCAGCTTCAAATGTAAATGCGCAAAAGGTTGTAACAAATACAGCAAAGAATTCTCCCTCAAATAGCGGCAAAACCAATGCAAACCAGGATAATACAATAAAGCAAACACCAGCGGCACCAACAGAAACGATTAACCCGAGCCGTGCCGCCCCTATTCAAAACAGTGAACAGCAAGCATCTACTGTTCAGGAAGAAGAGAATCAGCCCTATAACCAGCAAAGCAAATCGTTACAAATGGATACGGCGGTATCTGATTCTTATATTCAGCCAAAAATACAAAGCAATGCAAGTGTTGGCATACAATCACCTTGGCATGAAATTGTGGCGGCTTTAGATATTGCAGGAATGGACAAGCAACTTGCCAGTTTATGTGCCTTAACAGAAGTTAATGGCAATGAATTTATATTGGCATTAGCACCCGCGAGTGCGCCTTTTTTAAACAAAGACCGTGAACAGAGAATACAACAATCGTTAACAGATTTTTTAAACACCGATATTAAACTAACGATTGAAATGAAAGTCATTGACGCTGAAACGCCTGCCGCTCGTGAGCAACGTATTGCCGAGGAAAAGGTCGTAACAGCTGAAGCTATTATTAATGATGATGCCAATGTGAAATCTTTAATTGAGGCATTCGATGCTTCAGTTCAGCCGGGCTCAGTTCAGCCTATTGAATGACAACGGTTTGAGTAATAACAGTCCTAAATTAACTAAATTATTAGATTTAAAATGAGGTAAAGATAAATGAAAGGCGGAATTGGAAACTTAATGAAACAAGCGCAGAAAATGCAGGAAGACATGCAAAAAGCGCAACAAGAAATGGGCAATATTGAAGTCACTGGCCAGTCAGGCGGTGGTTTAGTTAAAGTAACCATGACTTGTAAACACGATGTAAAACGTATTGAAATAGATGACAGCCTAGTTGGCGATGACAAAGACATGCTGGAAGACTTGGTTGCTGCTGCGATTAATGATGCCGTGCGAACGGTTGAAAAAACCACCCAGGATAAATTTTCCGGCTTAACCGATGGTTTAAATTTACCTGCCGGTTTTAAACTTCCATTCTAGATATACTCATAGCCCGAGCATTTTAAGCAATGGCATATAGTCCACTCATTGGTCAATTGATCAGTTCACTAAAACGCCTACCGGGTGTAGGGCAAAAGTCAGCTCAGCGCATGGCATTTCATTTGTTACAGCATGATAAGCAAGCCGCGGCGCAGATATCAGAATCTTTAGCCTCGGCGCTTGAATTAGTTGGCGAGTGTTCGCGCTGCCGGGTTTTAACCGAAACGGAAGTTTGTGATGTCTGTAGTAACCAGAAGCGGCAACAGGATCTAGTGTGTATTGTTGAATCACCCGCCGATGTGCAGGCTTTTGAGCAAGCCACCCAGTACTCGGGGCGTTACTTTGTTTTAATGGGGCACCTGTCTCCTTTAGACGGCATTGGTCCACATGAAATTGGTCTGGACCTTCTGGCAACTCAATTAGATAGCGATGAAATCAACGAAGTTATTCTGGCAACCAATCCCACAGTGGAAGGTGAAGCCACCGCACATTATATTTCTGAAATGACTAAAAAGCGAAATATTAAAACGACGCGAATAGCGCATGGTGTGCCTATTGGTGGTGAACTGGAATATGTGAATGGTTCAACCTTGGCACATGCGCTTGATGGGCGGAGTGTTGTTTTGCTTGATTAAGCGATTATCTTCTTTATTCCTGAAGCAACAAAGAATCCATTTTTTCCATTTTTTCTATTGCCAAAGTGCATAACGATTTAAATAAACGGTAACTTGCATCGTCTATCTGGCAATCTCGTGTATGTCTGTCGGCATAAAAAAAGCCTACTTCCGTATTGGCAACATAAATAGACATAGCAAGGAATGAATCGGTGACAATAAATTTTTTAAAATCTTTTGGAATAAGTTCCCAGAATGTTTCGCGTGTTTTATTATTAATAACAATAGCCTGAGTTTTCTGCATTAAGCGACCAAACAGATTTTGTTTATTAAGATTTATTTGAAAACGATTAAAAACCGGGTCGTTATCGGCACCTTTAATGGCATAGGGTACCAGCGTTTTTTCTTCAACATTTTTAGTTGCAAAAACCACACGATTTAATCCAATACCATCATGCATTGCCGACAAAATAAGGTGTATCAATTCTTTAAGAGAAATATCGTTATCCGCATCTTTAATATTTTTCATTATGTTTTGCAAAAGCAGCCTTTGTGGAATCAGGCATATATCAGCATGTTCATTTGGATTTTTCAGTTGAACAATGTCTTCATCAAGTGGATCATCCAGCATAGGTAATAAAGCGGCGGCAGGGCGTACACCATATAAATTGGTTGCATGCGCAACGTCAACCGCCAGTTTATGATTGGCACTAACAATCTTTGCAACAGGTATATCTAGAAATTCTGCTACCTGTTGTTGAATAATCTGTGTTTTACCGCCGTGCCAGTCAACCGCGGCAGCACGTGCTAATTGTACCGCCAGCATAATGCTGTAGGCACGAGGATATTTTGCGTTTTCAGGTTTGAGAGCTTCGAGTGAAAGACCGGGTAACTCCCAATTTTTAGCCAGTTCATAACTTAACTGGTTAATCGTAAAACCTAAAACAAGGTATTGAGCTTCTTCGCTGGCAATTTGGCGCTTGCGTCTTAAGCTGTCAATTTCGGCCAGCTTGTCAGGATAGAGCATGGCAATCGCCATCTCACCGATAAAATGTATTTGCGTGGCAACAAATATTTCATCTGTATTCATATCACGTCGATAATGCGCCCATTCAGTTGCTTGCTCTGCGGCATGAAAGGCGCGACTAAAGGTCATTAATAAGCGTGTTTTAGCAGGATCTTTTAATTGCTTGTCCAGGCTCGGCAGCTTATTCGGTAGTTGATTAACCTGTTTAATCCCCAGCATCATTAATGCCTGGGAAATAGAAGTGATTTCAGACCTTAAACTACTGGTCGATTTTTTATTACAAATACGTAGTAGATAAATTGTTAAGCCGGGATCGCGGCTCACGATATGACTAATTTCTTCAATTTTGGCTTCTTCTTTTGCAGATATTTTTTTGAGCGCAAGGATAGTTTTTTCCATAACCGGAAAATGCTGGTTACCTATCTTTTTTAAAACATCCTGTAAAACGTCTGCTGTGCGTATTTGCTGTAACATTCTGTTATTTCTAATAATAATGAAACTCTTATAATTATCGGTTCGAATCATTAATTTCTTTAATCTGCTCGATGTTTTTTACAAAAAAACAATTCTGCGAAGGATATTTACTCAAGTTTTGGCATTTTAGGTCGATAATTTTTAATAATGAAAAGTAATCTCTCTTTGCATTAGCTATTGGGAATTAAATCCATATTTAAGGAATAGAGCGGCATGAAGTTTTTAATTGGTGTAATCATGGTGTGTGCTGCCGTAATCGGTGGCTATCTTGCATCTGGCGGTGATTTGTTAGCATTGTGGCAACCCTTTGAATTAGTGATTATTTTAGGTGGTGCAATTGGTGCTTTTATTATTGCGAACCCCGGTAAAGTGGTTAAAGAATCTGTTAGTGGTATTTTAGGCCTGTTAAAAGGGGCAAAATACAATAAGCAAGTGTATATGGATTTACTAGGGCTTATGTACGCTTTATTTTCAAAATCACGCAAAGAAGGTTTGATGGCTCTTGAGGGCGATATTGATGAGCCACACGACAGTGAAATATTTAAGGCCTACCCGAAATTAGCAGCTAATCATCACCTTATTGATTTTATTTGTGATTATTTACGCCTGATGGTCGGTGGCAATATGAATGCGTTTGAATTAGAAGGCTTGATGGATGTGGAACTGGACACTCATCATGCTGAAGGCCATAAAGCAGCGGCTGCGGTAACAGGGATGGGTGATGGCTTACCTGCATTTGGTATTGTCGCGGCGGTAATGGGGGTTGTTATTACCATGGGGTATATCAGTGAGCCGCCGGAAGTTTTAGGTCATCATGTTGGCGCGGCACTGGTCGGCACCTTTTTGGGTATTTTAATGGCCTATGGATTCGTGGGGCCAATGGGTACGGCAATGGAAGCCCAGGCAGAAGAAGATGCCAAGCTGTTTGAGGTTGCAAAGGTTTGTATTATGGCAACTTTGAATGGTTACACGCCGCAAATTGCCGTCGAGTTTGGTCGTAAAGCACTTTACAGTGATATGCGACCGGGCTTCCTGGAACTTGAAGAATTTATCAAAGGAAGTTAGGTAAAGGATTACGACAGTGGCAGGTGATGATAAAAAACAACCGATAGTCATAAAAAAGATTGTTGCCGGTGGCCACGGTCACCACGGTGGTGCCTGGAAGGTGGCATATGCCGATTTTGTAACGGCAATGATGGCATTCTTTTTATTGCTTTGGTTATTAGGAATAACCGATGAAGCGCAACGTAATGGTATATCTGATTATTTTAAAAACCCGGCTGGTATAAAAGGCATTGGTGGCGCGAGCACTAGTTTGATTAAGCTGGGGGGAGCAAAAGAAATGCCCCGAGGTGATCGAACACGTAAACAAGACAGAAGTGTAACAACAGAACAACCTGAGCGTAAAAAAGGCGAGGAAGACAAACAGATTGATGGCAACAAACCGACAGAAACATCAGAAGAACAGGCAAAACGTAAGGCTGATAAAAAAGTATTAGATAACCTTCTACAGATATTGAAAAAAGCCATAGAAAAAAGTGCATCACTTAAGAAATTTAAAGATCAGCTGTTTTTAGATATTACACCGGATGGCTTACGTATTCAGATATTTGATAAAAAGAATCGACCTATGTTCGATTTGGGCAGCGCACAATTAAAACCTTATACTAAAAAAATACTCTATGAAATTGGTAAAACAATTAGTACGGTTCCTAACCGTATTAGTATCAGTGGTCATACCGATGCGACTCGATTCCATAAAGGCTATATTTTATACGAAAATGATTATGGTGAAGAAATTAAATTACCGTATACAAATTGGGAACTGTCTGCTGACCGGGCAAATGCCGCTCGGCGTACTTTATTGAAAGGTGGTGTTAAGGCTACACAAATAGGACGGGTTATAGGTTTTTCATCATCGGTTTTATACAATAGAAAAGATAAAACACATCCCAGTAATCGGCGGATTACTATTGTTGTCATGAACCGGCGGTCAGTACTGGATATGAAATTAACCGAGGGACCTGATACCGTTAAGCAGGAAGTATTACCCTAATCCCAGGCCTCTCTTTAGTTCTCTTTTGATATTTTTCTGCTTACCTTGAGTTCAGGTTAAGCGGAGTATTTACGAAGCAACCTCAGGTAAAGAAGATGGTGCCATCAACTATCTAATGATTCGAAAATAGATAAGTAGCTTTGGTAACGCCGTCGGTTGATGCGTCCATCTTTGACGGCAGTATTAACTGCGCAGCCTGGTTCGGCTTGATGCTGACAGTCTCTGAATTTACAGTATTCGCTTGCCTGTTGTATTTCTTTAAAACCTTTGGCTAATTGGTTCTTTTCTATATTCCATAAACCAAATTCACGTATGCCGGGGGAATCAATCAGCTTGCCGTTGTTTGGTATAGAATAAAGGAAGGCCGTTGTGGTGGTGTGCTTTCCTTTATTATTTCTATCTGATATCTCTTTGGTTATGGCCGGCATATCGGGCAAAATGGCATTAACAATGGATGATTTCCCCACCCCAGATTGGCCAACGACAATGTTAGTTTTATTATCGGTAACACTGAGCAGACTATCAATTTCAGTTTTATTTTTTGCGCTCATATAGAAAACATCGATGCCAATATCCTGGTACATTTGCATGTCTGTTTTAAGGTTTCCTAATTCCTGATGTTTTATTTTATCTATCTTGTTTAAAACGATAACGGAATTAAAGTTTGAAAACTCAGCTGCAATTAAGTAGCGATCTATCAATCCGAATTTAATCGTATCGTTAGCACTAAGCACAATAATCATTTGGTCTATATTTGAGGCAATTTGTTTGGGTTTAGGGTTTAGATTATTGAGACGAGATAAAACGCTTTTACGCTGGAATATTTCTGTAATGATATGTTCGTTGTTTCTTTCAGTTTTAAATTTTACTCTGTCACCGCATAAAGGTTTGCCGGTATTTTTTAAAGATTTGGCGGTAAAAATATTTTTATCGGCTGTTTCTATTTTGCATTGATTGCCATAACTTGCGATAACCAGGGCTTCTTGATATTTTGGTTCCCCCATAAAGACTATTCGTTATCTTCTTCTTTAAAATGATAGAAGTTTTTGTTCAGGTAATCTTGTACATCCTGTATTTGATCTTCAGGCCAATTTGTTCCCAGGCTATTTTTACAGCGCAGTAACTGTTCCTGTAAGCCGCTTAGAGAATCTATTTTTCTATTCTGACGAATATATATATCATTGCCTTTTTCGCCGTAAATAGCCGCGTGGCAGCTGGTACAGTTTTCATCGTGTAGTTCCTGGCCACGTTCGAGGTTTGTGGCCAGGCTCGTTTCAACCCCTGAAATATACATGAGAACAATAAGTACAAGAGATAAAATTTTCATCGTGTTGTTTATCTCTTTGCTATCGGCTTAAATGCGCGATACGTACAGGTGCAGGCGGGTGTGAGTCGTAAAATGAAGAATATAGAGGGTCGGGTGTCAGGGTATTGGAATTTTCTTCATACAGTTTAACTAAAGCGGTAATTAGATTATTCGCATCGGTATTTTGCGCTGCAAATTCATCGGCTTCAAATTCATGCTTACGACTCATAAGGGAAAAAAGAGGATTTAGAAAAATACTTATTACCGGCGTTACCAACATAAATAAAATCAACGCCATATAGTAAGAGGGTTGCGTTACCCCAAGGCCTTCGTATATAAATGACTGGTCAATTAACCAGGCAAGTAAAGCAAGACCGCCCAAGCTCATTAATGCCATTGTGGCGATACGTTTTTTAATGTGGTTGCGTTTAAAGTGCCCCAGTTCATGCGCCAGAACCGCTTCAATTTCATCGTGTTGCAGAGAGTTAAGTAAGGTATCAAAAAATACAATGCGTTTATTATTACCAAAGCCGGTAAAATAGGCATTGCCATGACTGGAGCGTTTGGAACCGTCCATGATATAGACGCCATTACTGGTAAAACCGCATCGTTCAAGTAAGTTGCTTATTTTAGATTTAAGCTCGGGCTCATCTAACGGTGTAAATTTGTTAAAGATAGGCGCAATAACGGCAGGGTAAAGCCACATCATTAACATGCTAAAGCCAAACCAACTACCCCAAACATACAACCACCAGTATGGGCTAGCATCATCCATTAACCAGAGTATGAAACTTAAAAACGGTACGCCGATAATAAGCATAATAATGGTTTGTTTTATCATGTCGATAAAATACATTTTAATTGTTTGTCGGTTAAAGCCAAATTTTTCTTCAATAACAAAGGTTTTATACAGGCTAAAAGGAATGTCTAATATTCCAGAGATAACGCCCAGGCCAATAATAACGGCTACTCCGGTAAAAATCGGGCTTAGGTTGAATACGCGAATTTGATCATCAAGGTACTGCAAACCGCCGCCCAGTGTCCATATCACGAGTAAGATGGTACTGAAAGACAGTTCAAGCAAGCCGAATTTATTACGTGCAATCGTATAGTCGGCTGCTTTCTGGTGAGATTCGAGTGATATTTTATCGACGAAGGCTTCTGGCACCTGACCTCGGTGAGTCGCGATATGTTTAATATTGCGTCGTGATAACCAAAATTGTAAAACGTAGGATGCGATAAGGAAAAAGATAAAACTGTATTGAATATCAAGCGCGGTCATAATTTCTCGTTCTTTCTGGATGTTTAATTTAAGAAGAATTTATTGTTTAAATACTGCTAAAATCGACTGAATGTTTAATGATTATATCGACTTCACTGGTTGATAGCTATTGTATGAGGAATAACGATGGGACAAAACACTAATAATTTGATTTGGATTGACCTTGAAATGACGGGTTTAGATACACAAAATGATTTAATCATTGAAATTGCGACCATCGTCACCGATGCGGAATTAAATATTCTTGCTGAAGGCCCCATGATTGCCGTACACCAGGCTGATTCCATTATGTCGGCAATGGATGAATGGAATACTAAACAGCATGGTCAGTCAGGGTTAACCGAGCGCGTTAAAAACAGTGGCTATAATGAAGGCCAAGCTGAAAAAGAAACCATTGATTTTTTACGTGAATTCGTCCCTGAGAAAACATCGCCTATGTGTGGTAATAGTATTTGTCAGGATCGTCGATTCCTAGCGCGTTGTATGCCGGAACTGGAAGGTTTTTTTCATTATAGAAATTTAGATGTGAGCAGTATTAAAGAGCTCGTTAATCGATGGAAACCGGGTATTGCTAAAGGTTTAACGAAACAATCATCGCATCTTGCAATGGACGATGTAAAAGATTCTATCAATGAACTGATTTATTATCGTAGCCACTTTTTTAATTTAGAATCGTAACCTGCCTTTATTTTAAAATTAAATACTGCTGGCAGTGTGGATTCTATTCCATGCTTGCCGCAATATTTGTCACTTGTCATCATTTCATACATCGTCAGTAAATATCTGATTTTATTCAATATCGTGTCAATCATTTGACGTCTCTTGCTGCTGCATTTCTAATCAATTGATTTTTTTATAGATTAAATCGTTATTTTTCTGGCATGTGTTTTGCACTTTGCTATTCCGCAAATACAATTTATATATATTATATTCGAGTGGGATATCCTTAAGGCGAAACTATGGCAGCAAAAGAAGAAAAAGATTTAGATCTTGATACTGAGAATGCAGGAAAAAGTAAAACCAATTTGCTGATTATTATTTTAATCGTGGTTATTCTTGCCGTTGGTGGTGGTGTCGCGGCAATGTTTTTACTCGGTGGTGACGATGAACATGCGGATGGCAAAGATGGTGAGCATGGAGATGGTGCATCTCAGGCATCCGCTGTCAAAGAGACGGCCATATTCTCTAATTTGCGACCAACATTTATTATCAATTTTGAAGACACAACAAAGGCTCGTTATATGCAAGTTGATATTGTTGTTATGTCACGTAAACAACATTCAATTGACCTTGTTCAGGAGCATTCTCCCGTTATTCGTAATAACATCATTACAATCTTAAGTGGCCAAACCTTCTCCGATTTAAACACACGTAAAGGAAAAGAAAAATTACGCTCCATCATATTAAAATCCATTAATAAAACAATTACTGCGGAAGTTACAAATTCTCCACTAGCTACGGAAGAAGACTCTGACGGACATACTGACGATCATTCCCCTACTAGTACCGCATATATTGAAACGGTTTATTTTACCAGTTTAATCATGCAGTAGAGGCGTTATATGTCTGTTAATGAACTGTTATCACAAGATGAAATTGATGCCTTATTACACGGCGTTGATAGCGGTGATGTAGAAACTGAAGATGTTGATGAGAATGATGGTGTCGCAAGGGGCTTTGATTTTGGTTCGCAAGACCGGATAGTGCGTGGGCGTATGCCCACACTTGAGATGATTAATGAACGGTTTGCACGTCAATTTAGAATTAGTATTTTCAATTTACTGAGACGTTCTGCCGAAATATCGGTGAGTGGCGTGCAAATGTTAAAATTTTCAGAATATCTTCATAGCATGTTTGTTCCAACAAGTTTAAATATTGTAAAAGTTCACCCATTACGTGGCCCGGCTTTATGTGTACTGGATCCAAAGCTGGTTTTTATTTTAGTTGATAATTTTTTTGGCGGAATTGGTCGTCATGCGAAAATTGAAGGTCGCGAATTTACACCAACTGAGCAACGTGTTGTGAGTATGGTTTTAGAGTTGGCATTTAATGATTTACAGGAGGCATGGAAGCCTGTTTTACCTGTGAAATTTGAATTTTTGAGTCGTGAAGTTAATCCGCAATTTGCCAATATTGTTAGTCCGAATGAAGTTGTTGTATTAAGTACTTTTCATGTTGAACTTGATGGTGGCGGCGGCGACTTTCAGGTGACCTTACCTTATTCCATGTTGGAACCTATTCGAGAATTGCTTGATGCTGGTTTACAAAGTGATGTTTCAGAAAAAGATGATCGATGGACAACTTCTTTACTTGAAGAAATCAAGCTAGCTGAAATTCCTTTAACTTCAATTTTAACTGAAGTAGATTTACCGCTTAGAGATGTTTTAAATTTTAAGGAAGGCGATGTTATTCCAATTGATTTACCGGATGAAGTCACTTTGTTGAGTGACGAAATACCCTTATTTAGATGTGAGTATGGTATATCCGAAGGAATGATGGCGGTAAAGATTGATCGACCGGTGAATAAAGGTACTGTCGTATCGGAATCATCATTAATGTTAGAAGGAGAAAGTAATGAGTGAATCAGATGATGATGCAGGTGTAATGGACGAATGGGCCGAAGCACTTGAAGAAGCGGGCGATACAGATTCGAGTTCTGAGTCTGAAGGAAGTACCACAGGTGAAAGTACCACAAGTGAAAGTGGTGGCAGCGAGAGTACCGAAGTAGCTCCTGCGGGCTTTGATAATCTGGAAGATAATTCGTCCTCTTCGGGTGACGATATCAACATGGATGTCATTCTGGATATTCCGGTTAAATTATCGATGGAAATTGGTCGAACAAGCGTCAATATACGTAATTTATTACAACTTAATCAGGGCTCTGTAATAGAGCTGGATCGGATGGCGGGTGAACCATTAGATGTTTTGGTAAACGGTACGCTCATAGCTCATGGCGAGGTTGTTGTTATTAATGAAAAGTTTGGTATTCGCCTAACCGACGTTGTTAGCCCCGCTGAACGTGTAAAAAAATTACGCTAATAGCTTGCCTGAATATCGAGAATAAAATGAAACAAGGTATGATTAGATCGAGGTTGATGATAATAATCAGCCTTATGTTATTTTCATTTCAGGCTTATGCAAAAGAAGATGGCCGAAGTAGTGTTGATAATAAACAAGCACAGCAACAAGCTGAAAGTAAAATATCAGAAAAATCCTCAACACCCTCATTACATGATAATACGAATATTGATGCCTCAGATTATCTGCAAATGCTATTGGGGTTGTTTTTTATAGTAGCTTTTATATTTTCAGTCGCCTGGTTAATAAAAAGAATGGGTACCCTTAACCCGAATCATTCACGTGACTTAAAAATAGTCGCCGGCTTGAGTGTTGGTCAGAGAGAAAAAATTATTGTATTACAGGTAATGAATGAGCAGTTGCTAATCGGCGTAACTCAGTCAAGTATTCAGTTGTTAAGTAAACTGGACACGCCTATGGCTCTTAAAAATAATGCAAATATGGCAGGTTTTCAGGAAAAGTTACAGGCGGCTATCAAAGGATTTAAGAATCAAGACCGTAGCGGAGATAAGTCGTGAGACGGCGTTATTTTTTGTATGCGGTTTTATTGTTATTGCCAGCTTTAGGTTTTGCTGCAGAAGGTCTGGAAGCATTTTCCGTAAAAACACAGGCAGATGGAAACCAGGTTTACTCTGTCAGTATACAAACACTGGCACTGATGACGGTATTAACAATGCTACCCGCAGCGTTAATGATGATGACGTCATTTACCAGAATTATTATTGTTTTATCCATTCTTCGGCAGGCACTTGGTTTAATGCAGGCACCATCATCCCAGACCTTGATTGGCCTGGCTTTATTTCTTACTTTTTTTGTAATGGCGCCAGTATTTAATCAGATTAATACCAGCGCGTTACAACCGTATTTAAATGATGATATTCAATTATTAGACGCAGTTGAAACCGGTGGTAAACCGCTGCGCGAGTTTATGTTTGGTCAAACCCGTGAAGCGGATATTAGTACGTTTATGAAAATTTCTGGTGACAAAGATTATAAATCAAAAGATGACATACCGTTTACCGTATTAGTCCCTGCCTTTGTTACCAGTGAGTTAAAAACAGCTTTCCAGATAGGTTTCCTGTTATTTATTCCATTTCTAATAATTGATTTAGTTGTTGCAAGTGTGCTGATGTCGATGGGTATGGTGATGCTGTCGCCCATGATAGTTTCCCTGCCATTTAAAATAATGTTGTTTGTTTTAGTTGATGGCTGGAATTTAATTATGGGTACTTTAGCTTCAAGTTTTTACATATAAATTAAGCAGGCCAGTAAGATGACACCTGAAAGCGTTTTATCAATATTCCAGCATACTTTGGAAATTATATTGTTACTTGTTGTTGTGATTCTGGTTCCGGCACTGGTAGTGGGGTTGCTTGTGAGTATGTTTCAGGCAGCCACGCAAATTAATGAAATGACATTAAGTTTTATACCGAAGCTAATTGTTACCCTTGCCACGCTGATGATAGCAGGTCCCTGGATGTTAAGAATGCTGGTTGAGTATACGACAAATTTAATACGCGACATTCCTTCACTTATTGGATAACGCATGCTTATTACAGGCGCAGAATTAACCGCACTAGTTGGCTCATTTGTATGGCCTTTGTTTCGTATAGGCGCGGTCGTGATGACAGCACCTGTATTTGGGGCTAAATCAGTTCCAACTAGAGTAAAGCTTATTATTAGTCTTGCAATAACCGTTGTTATTGTGCCTTTGTTACCTGCTATGCCAGCCGTTAATGTATTTAGTTTGCAGGGCTTGTATATAACTGCTAACCAGATACTTATTGGCATAGCAATTGGTTTTACGACACAACTTGTTTTTAGTGCGATTATTATGGCTGGACAAATTATTGCGATGCAAATGGGCTTGGGGTTTTCTTTAATGGTCGATCCGCAAAATGGTACTCAGGCACCTGTGTTAAGTCAGTTTTATGTGATTTTTGTTTTATTAGTTTACTTAAGTTTGAATGGACACCTCGTGCTAATACAAATAGTTTTAGATGGCTTTACTACTTTGCCTATCGCCATTATTGGTTTATCTACCGATAGTTTCTGGCAAATAATTAATTGGGGGAGTTATATCTTTTCGGGTGCCATTGGTATTGCAATACCAGCAATAGCATCTCTACTCGTTGTTAACCTTTCCTTTGGTATTATGACCCGGGCTACGCCACAGTTAAATATTTTTGCTATTGGTTTTCCAGTAACAATGATATTGGGGTTTTCACTTGTACTGTTAACGATGACGAATATTGCACCTAAATCAAATGAATTGTTTTTAAATGTCTATCAACTTATTCGCGGATTTCATTAGAGATTAAGTATGGCTGAAGATACTGGACAAGAACGCACTGAAGAACCGACCCCCCGGCGCAAGCAACAAGCGCGTGAAAAAGGCCAGGTTCCTAGTTCACGTGAACTCAATACCATGATCATGATGCTGGTGTCTGCGGGAGCATTAGCTTTAATTGGCCCATTTGTTGTGAAGGGTATAAAAGAACTAACAGTCTGGAACCTGAATGTTACGCGTGAACAAATATATGATGTTAATTCAATGTTTACGTTATTAGAAAGCTCACTTTTACATGCGGTACTAAGCCTGGCACCATTTTTTTTAGTAATGATTCTAGCATCCTTTGTCGGGCCACTACTCATAGGTGGGGTTAATTTTAGTATGCAGGCATTAATATTTAAATGGGATAAGCTCGACCCGGTTAAAGGGCTAGGTCGCATATTCGCTATAAAGGGGCTTGTTGAATTATTAAAAGCATTGGTTAAGTTTTTGGTTATTGGTGCGGTTTCTATTTTTTTTCTATATCAACAATTTGATAGTTATTTAAATTTAGGTAACGAACCTGTTCGTACCGCTTTGCCTCATGCAGTTGAATTACTGTTATGGGCATTTATTATTATTGCATCATCATTAGTACTAATTGCTCTAGTTGATGTTCCTTTTCAGATATGGGATTACAACAAGCAACTAAAGATGACCTTTCAGGAAATTAAGGACGAAAACAAAGATACAGAAGGTAACCCCGAAGTTCGTGGTCGTGCAAAACGAGTGCAACGTGAAATAGCCCAGCGCCGCATGATGTCAGATGTGCCGGATGCTGACGTTATTATTACTAACCCTGAACATTATTCTGTTGCACTGAAGTATGACCCAAAAACTATGATGGCTCCTGTTTTAGTTGCCAAAGGGGTCGATATCATTGCCATGCAAATTCGCCGTATAGCAAATGAAAATAATGTAATGATACTTGAAGCACCGCCTCTAGCACGTTCGCTATTCCATACGACTGAACTAAATGCAGCGATCCCTGCTGGTTTGTATCTCGCTGTCGCACAGGTATTGGCATATGTATTCCAGTTACGAAAATCACGCTCAAATTCAAGTTATTACAAAAATCATAAAATGAAAGATTTAGATATTCCTGATGACTTACAGTTCGATAGTTGATCTTAAATATAGGCATTTATAATGGCAGAGCAAGCAGTTTTTTTTAGTCGGTTAAAAAAACTAAACTATCAGGGTTTAGGTGCTCCGGTATTGCTAATGGTCATGATAGCGATGATCGTAGTGCCTTTAGCACCTATTGCCTTAGATGTTTTATTCAGTTTTAATATTTCCCTGTCCTTAATTGTTTTATTAGTCACTATCTATTCATTGCGACCACTCGACTTTGGTTTATTTCCGACGATCTTGTTGATAACAACACTTTTACGCCTTGCTTTAAATGTTGCTTCGACACGTGTTGTTCTTCTCGAAGGACACGCTGGCCCGGATGCAGCAGGACAGGTTATTAAAGCCTTTGGTGAATTTGTTATCGGTGGAAATTATGCCGTTGGTATTATAGTGTTTTCTATTCTGGTTATAATAAATTTTGTTGTTATTACCAAAGGTGCCACGAGAATCTCTGAAGTTAGCGCTCGTTTTACTTTAGATGCAATGCCTGGTAAACAAATGGCGATTGATGCGGATCTGAACGCCGGTTTAATTGACCAAGACGAAGCACGTACTCGTCGTCAGGAAATATCGGACGAAGCAGAATTTTATGGTTCCATGGATGGTGCAAGTAAATTTGTTCGTGGTGATGCGATAGCCGGAATACTCATACTATTTATAAATATTTTAGGTGGTCTGCTTATTGGTGTTGGTCAGCATGACCTGACTTTTTCAGAAGCTGCGCGTAATTACACCTTGTTAACCATTGGTGATGGTCTAGTTGCTCAAATACCCGCGCTACTGCTTTCGACGGCGGCAGGTATCATTACCACACGTGTATCAAGCGCACAAAATATGGGTGAGCAAGTCCTGGCTCAGCTTTTTTCTAATCCGAGATCACTTTGGGTAACATCGGGTATTTTGGGTTTAATGGGTATTATTCCGGGGATGCCTAATTTTGCATTTTTAAGCATTGCTTTAGTTTGCGGTATTGGTGCTTACTTTATTTCAAAAAACATAAAGCAGCGTGCAGCTGCAGATGTCTCTCAACAACAGTCGGTTTCAACGGAAAAAGAAGTTAAGGAATTAAGTTGGGATGATGTGACACCACTTGATGCTATTGGTCTGGAAGTCGGCTATAGGCTTATTCCTATGGTTGATAAAAATCAGGGTGGGCAATTAATGAGTCGTATTAAAGGGGTACGAAAAAAATTATCACAAGAGCTTGGGTTTCTTATCCCCGCTGTACATATTCGAGATAATCTTGAACTTTCACCAACCGGCTATCGGATTACCTTACTCGGTGTCACCCTGGGTGATGCAGAAATACATCCAGAAAAAGACCTCGCAATAAATCCAGGACAGGTTTTTGGAACCTTACAGGGAATTGAAACGACTGATCCAGCCTTTGGTCTGGATGCAATATGGATTGATAACTCGCAGCGTGATCAAGCTCAAACACTTGGCTATACCGTGGTCGACGCCAATACCGTTGTTGCAACTCATTTAAGCCAGTTATTACAAAGCCACGCGAATGAATTATTAGGCCATGAAGAAGTACAACAATTGCTAGATTTACTCAGTAAATCTGCGCCGAAACTGGTTGAAAATCTGATTCCCGATGTCCTGACGCTTGGTGTTGTTGTGCGGGTTTTACAGAACTTACTGGAGGAAAATATCCCTATTCGGGACATCCGGACAATAGCCGAGACCTTGGCGGAGCATGGTGCGAAGAGTCAAGATGCTGACATTTTAACCGGTTTGGTGAGAATTGCTCTAGGGCGGTTAATTGTTCAGCAAATCAATGGGATGGAGCATGAACTACCGGTTATTACACTGGATCCGGGCTTGGAACAGTTGTTGCATCAGTCTATGCAGTCTGCAGATGGAATGGGGGGTGGCGTTGAGCCCGGTCTTGCTGAGCGCCTGCATAGCGCATTGCACGAATCTGCACAAAAGCAGGAATTAGCCGGACAGCCAACAATTTTATTGGTTTCCGCAACGCTTAGAACCATGTTGGCAAGGTTTGTCAGGCACACAATTTCGAATTTAAATGTTTTGTCATATAACGAAATACCAACAGACAAGCAAATAAAAATTGTAGCGACGGTAGGCCAACCAAATGATGTAACAGGTGAATAAGTTATTTTAAGTAACTTAAATGTATTTAAATCAGAGGCAACACCCGAATGAAAGTAAAGCGTTTCCAGGCTGAAGATGTACGTACTACGATACGTAAAGTGAGAGAAACTTTGGGACCTGATGCCGTTATATTATCGAATAAACGTATTAATGGTGGCGTCGAAATTGTTGCTGCAATTGATTACGATGAGTCTTTAATGGGTGGTGTGATAGCTGAGCCACATTTAGAAGATAAGAAATTATCTGAAAATGATTCTGACTTACGTTCACAAGCCGTCGATGATGTAACTTATAGTCGTAATATTCCATCTAGCTCTGTTGTAAAAAAAGCCTCTACGGCTTCGAAACAACAAACTAACTTTCCCACAGAACAAAACAATATTGGTAAAGATTTATCTGCTATGCAGAGTGAAATAAAATCATTACGTGGCTTGTTGTTAAATCAATTATCAGGAATGGCCTGGGAATCTGAATCAAAACATCATCCATCTCGTACACGTCTTTTACAAAGGCTAATTGCTTTAGGTCTTAGTCCTGTTCTTTCTAAACAGCTGTGCGCAACAGCAGATGAAACAACAGAATTTGATGTTATGTGGCGTCATGCTTTAGGTGCTTTGTCTCACCTGATACCCATTATTGATAATGGTATTTTAAAAAAAGGTGGGGTAATGGCCTTAGTTGGACCAACCGGTGTTGGTAAAACAACAACGATTGCTAAACTAGCCGCACGATATGTACTAGAGCACGGTAAAGATAGTGTGGGGTTAATTACCACTGATAATTTTCGAGTTGCCGCACATGAACAGTTAAGAAGTTATGCGCGTATTCTTGGAGTACCTTTACGTGTAGCAACCGACAAAGATGAGTTGAATGATGCGCTTTATGATTTGCGCAATAAAAAACTGGTTTTAATCGACACTGCCGGGGTGAGTTTGCACGACTCGCAGTTGCGAGAACAATTAGACTTACTTAATAGCGGTTCAAAACCAATACATATGTTCCTGGCTCTGGCCGCAAATACACAGCGTAGTGTTTTAAATGATGTGGTCACTACTTTCAAGCAATCAAAATTGGATGGTTGCATATTGACTAAAATAGATGAAACAACGAGTTTAGGTGGCGCTATTTCTATTGCTATCGAACATGATTTGCCGGTTTCATATTATTGTGATGGTCAAAAGGTGCCGGATGATTTGCACATAGCACGGGCACCTAACTTAGTGAGTAAAAGTGTCGCCATCATGCAGAAAATCACCTTGTCTGCTCAACAGGCATTGGCTGAAGGCCATGCTGATCGACAGTCAATGACGCTGACTGTTAACGGGATGGTAGCGCATGCACATGGCTGAAGTTCGAAATATTCATAAGGCGCCTGGAATCAACGCGATGCAAAAACCTCATTCAGTTAGAGTTATTACCGTCACCAGTGGTAAAGGTGGTGTCGGCAAAACAAATGTCTCGGCTAATTTAGCGATTGCCTTATCTAATCAGGGCAAAAAAGTCTTAGTGATGGATGCTGATTTAGGTTTAGGGAATATAGACGTTTTACTTGGCCTACATCCAAAATTCACACTGGAAAGTGTTATCAGTGGGGAACATACATTAGACGAAGTAATGATTGATGGACCGGGTGGCATTAAAGTTATACCGGCTGCTTCTGGGATTAAAAATATGGCTGAGCTGACCGCAAATCAACATGCCGGTATTATTCAGGCCTTTAGTCAGATTAATCATGATATTGATGTGCTTATTATTGATACCGCTGCTGGTATTGCAGACAGTGTTGTAAGCTTCGCCTGTGCTGCTCAGGAGGTACTTGTGGTTGTTTGTGATGAGCCGGCTTCGATCACTGATGCCTATGCATTAATTAAATTATTGCATAAAGAGTACGGCCTGTTTCATTTTAGAATTTTAGCTAATATGGTTAAAAATGTTCAAGCTGGACGTGAAGTGTATGACAAACTAATACGCGTTACCGATCGCTTTCTGGATGTGGCATTAGAATTTACAGGTGCTGTTCCTTATGACGAATCTGTTATTAAATCAATAAGAAAACAACGTGCAGTGGTTGAGGCTTTTCCACGTAGTCAGGCCTCGACATCGTATAAACGTATTGCAGAAAAGACCTCTCATTGGCCGGTACCTAAAGTGGCTAATGGGCATCTGGAATTTTTTGTAGAAAGATTAATTCAGGGTACCAATATAAACGCGGGGATAAATTCATGAATGGACTAGCTATGTATGCAGCTACTCAACCGGCAGTAAAATCAAATGACCTGGTTGAGAAACATGCTTCTTTAGTTAAAAGAATAGGATGTCATCTTATTAATCGTTTACCTGCAAGTGTGCAGCTAGAAGATCTTATACAGGCAGGTATGATTGGTCTGTTAGAAGCCTCACGTAATTATGACGCAACACAAGGTGCTAGTTTTGAAACCTATGCTGGTATTCGTATTCGCGGTTCGATGTTAGATGAAATTCGTAAAAATGATTGGGCTCCACGCTCGGTACATCGGAAAGCGCGTGAAGTTGCCGCTGCTGTTCGTGAAATTGAAAATGAATATGGCCGCGATGCGCGTGACACTGAAATTGCCGAATCGCTGGATATGAGTATTGAAGATTATTATAAAATATTACAGGACAACAGTTACCATAAAATACTCAGCTTTGAAGACATGGGAACAGGTGATGATTCCATGCTGGATAATGTTAGCAATTGTGACCCAGGTATATTAGATGGCTTGCAACGTGAAGATGTCCGTAGAATTGTCTCTGGAGCGATTGCTGGTTTACCGGAAAGGGAACGTCTGGTGATGGCATTATACTATGACGAAGAGCTTAATTTACGTGAAATTGGTGCTGTTATGGGTGTAAGTGAGTCACGTGTAAGTCAAATTCACTCCCAGGCCGTTATTCGATTACAGGCTCGCATGTCGAATCGAGCCGTGGAAGAAAAAATTTAAGCTGTTCCTCGTTCGCTTGTAATATATACATTTACGGGTAAGTACTACTGATATTAATTCAAAATTACACCTTCAGTATAAGTTCTGTAAGTCGGTTTTTAAGTAGAATTTTCTGAAGCTAGCGTCATTTAATATATTCTCTAGCCTGGATTTCCACTCTGATTATCCAGTTATTTTCCAAAAATTATCAATTTATTATTCATTTAGCCTTAAGTTATGTTTCGTCGTGGCCGATAAAGCTTACGAATGTTATTAAGATTTCCGGGAATTAAAGTCCCTGGTTATTTTGTTGTAAAAGCCAAAGTCGAAAAGTACTTTATAGCTCAAACGGAGGGAAGCTGTGGCTATTGATACCAAAATGAAGATATTGATTGTTGACGATTTTTCAACAATGCGTCGTATTATTAAAAACTTACTCCGTGATTTAGGGTTTACCAATACGGATGAAGCTGATGACGGCACGACAGCCTTGCCAATGTTGCAAACAGGAAAATTTGATTTTCTGGTGACCGACTGGAATATGCCCGGTATGCAGGGAATCGATTTGTTGAAACATGTGCGAGCTGATGAAAAGCTTGCGTCGATGCCTGTGCTAATGGTGACGGCAGAGCAGAAGCGAGAACAAATTGTTGAGGCTGCTCAGGCTGGCGTGAACGGTTATATTGTGAAGCCATTTACTGCACAAACTCTGAAAGAAAAACTCGATAAGATTTTTGAACGTATAGACGGGTAGGGTTAGGAATGGAGCAACATAGTTTACTATCAGCCGATAACATAACAAAAGTTAAAGATTTATTGGCCTTGATGGAGGCAGGTGAGCTTGAAAAAGCGCAGGATAGCCTTGACGAATTGGCTGATATACGTGAAAACGAAATGTATCAGGAAATAGGCAAGTTAACACGAGAACTACACGATTCAATCAATACCTTTGGGCTTGATGACAGGTTAGCCGATATAGCCGAAGATGAAATCCCCGATGCACGACAACGTTTAGCTCATGTAATAACGATGACAGACGAAGCGGCTAATAGCACACTGACAGCTGTTGAAGAATCTATGCCGTTATGCGATAAGCTTTTAAGTGAAACACGTGATATAGAAAACGAGTGGCAGCGTTTTTCAAATCGTGAAATAACATTATCCGAATTTAAAAAATTAAGTACAGAATTAAAATCATATTTTGAAACAAATACAAATAGTGCCGCAAAAATAAATGAAAATCTAAGCAGTGTTCTTATGGCACAGGGTTTTCAGGATCTAACTAGCCAGATTATAAAGCGAGTTATAACGCTAGTGGAAGAAGTTGAAACCAGTATGGTGAGTATTATTCAGCTGTCAGGAAAGCAATCTTTAGATAAGCTTAGCCCCAAGAAAGAAGAAGAGCATGGTGGTCTTGATGGCCCGGTTATACCTGGTTTAGCAAGCTCCGACACTGTGTCAGGTCAAGATGAAGTAGATGATTTACTTTCAAGTTTAGGATTTTAAGGAATAGAGCCGTGGATGACGAATTACTAGAAGACTTTTTGATTGAAGCGGGCGAGATCCTCGAACGACTAAATGAGGAACTCGTCGAGTTAGAAAACTCACCGGATGATATGGAGTTACTCAATTCTATATTTCGAGGCTTCCATACAATAAAAGGTGGTGCAGGATTTTTGGCTATTGAACCGATGGTTGCAGTTTGCCACCGGGCAGAAGATGTTTTTAATATGGTTCGTAATGGCGAACGAACGGTAAATACCGTTTTGATGGATACTATTCTGCCAGTGTTAGATGTTTTGAATGATCAGTTTGAGGCTTTGCGAGGTGGAACAAAAACAGAAGAAGTTGATCCTGACTTATTATCTGCACTAGACGGTATTATTAAGGGCGAAACTACTATCGAAAGCAGTGATGCTGAGCCTGTAGTTGAGCAGAAACAGCCTGCTGTTGAAGAGGATGGTTTGGTTGGCGGGGAAGATATTACCGATGATGAATTTAATACCTTGCTTGATGCCTTAGATGGAAAAGAAACGCCAGTTGCCACCGAAGCAGCATCGGCTGATGAAGATGATCTATTTGGCTTTGACGATGATGAATCAGCGCCAGAATCAGATGATATAAGTGAAGACGAGTTTGAAGCATTGCTTGATCAACTTCATGGTTCGGATTCTAGTGATGCCACAAATGTGGATAGTAAAAAACCGGAAGTTATAGAGCCTAAAGCAGCTGTTGTCTCCAAAAAATCAGATAAGCCAGAGAGTGATATAATTTCGGATGATGAGTTTGAATCACTACTTGATGATTTACATGGCGCTGGAAAAATTAATACAACTCAAGATACGCTAGAAAGTTCTCCGGGAACTGTGTCGGCTGATTCAGTTAAGCAAGAAAAAGCTGTAGTGGAGCCTGAAAAGGTTGAACCTGTTATTAAAAATAAACCTGCTGCCAAAAAATCGGTAGTGGAAAATAAACCTGCCGCAAAAAAAGAAGTTGCGACTAAAAGCAAACCACCTGCAAAAGATAGTAAACCACCTGCGGAAACATCCGTTCGTGTTGATACGGCACGTCTTGATGAAATAATGAATATGGTTGGTGAATTAGTGCTTGTACGTAATCGTTTAACGCGACTCGGTACAACCATTGGTGGTGAAGAAATGTCAAAAGCTGTCGCCAACCTGGATTTAGTGACAGCTGATTTACAGTTATCAGTTATGAAAACACGAATGCAACCGATTAAAAAAGTATTTGGTCGATTCCCTCGTGTGGTTCGAGATTTAGCGCGAAGTTTGAAAAAAGAAATTCGTCTTGAAATGATGGGCGAAGAGACTGATCTAGATAAAAATCTTGTAGAAGCTTTAGCCGATCCATTGGTGCATCTGGTACGTAATTCGGTCGATCATGGGATCGAGATGCCAGATGAACGAGAACAAAATGGTAAGGAAAGGCAAGGTACCGTTACTTTATCAGCATCGCAGGAAGGCGACCATATTTTATTGTCAATTGAAGATGACGGTAAAGGAATGGATGCAGATATACTCAGGGGCATTGCAGTGGAACGAGGCATGTTCGATGCCGATACTGCAACACGAATTGATGATCACGACGCATACAATCTGATATTTGAACCAGGTTTTTCCACCAAGAAAGAAATATCTGATATTTCCGGGCGTGGTGTAGGCATGGATGTGGTTAAAACCAGTATCACACAATTGAATGGTTCGGTTGAAGTTCATTCTCAATTAGGTAAGGGGAGCCGGGTAGAAATTAAAGTGCCACTCACCTTGGCCATTATGTCTACCTTGATGGTCCGCCTAGGTGAACAAATGTTTGCTTTACCGCTCGTTAATGTTAATGAAATCTTTCATCTTGATTTATCAAAAACAAATGTGATGGATGGGCAGCTTGTTACGATAGTTAGAGAGAGAACCTTGCCATTGTTTTATTTAAAGCATTGGTTAGTAAAAGGCGCAATGGGTGATAAATTGCCTAAAGATGGTCATGTGGTTGTTGTTAGTGTTGGAACACAAAAAGTTTGTTTTTTAGTTGATGAATTAATCGGCCAGGAAGAAGTGGTTATTAAGCCGCTTGGCGCACTCCTGCATGGATTGTCTGGTTTAGCGGGCGCAACGATTACTGGTGATGGTGGTATTGCTATTATCCTTGATGTGCCGGGTTTGATGAAACGTTACGTTTAAATAATTAAATCATAATTGAATGGAATTTATTTTGAGGATGTTAGATGGCAATACGAGTATTAATTGTAGATGATTCAGGTTTTTTTCGGCGTAGGGTGAAAGAAATACTTGAGTCTGATCCTATGCTTGAGGTTGTAGGTTTAGCTGAAAATGGTGAGCAAGCCATAGAAGCAGTAAAGAAATTAAAACCCAATGTTGTGACCATGGATATTGAAATGCCAATTATGGATGGCATTACTGCAACACGGAAAATAATGCAGTCTATTCCTACCCCTATTATTATGTTCTCTTCTTTAACGACCGAAGGAGCCAAGTCAACCCTTGATGCACTGGATGCTGGTGCGGTTGATTTTTTACCTAAACGCTTCGAAGATATATCAAAGGACAAAGAAGAGGCAAAAAAACTATTATGTCAGCGCGTAAAAGATTTAGGTCAGCAACGTCGACCAGTTGTTAAGCCGGTAACAACAGCTCGTACGGCTACTAATTTACGCTCAGCTGTAATTGAGCCTACTCAGTCGAAGGATAAAACATCTTTATCATCTGTAGCAACGACAACCATCGGCCGTGTAAAAGAAAATTCATCTTTAAAAATAAAACTGGTTGCTATAGGTACTTCTACCGGCGGCCCGGTTGCATTACAAAAAGTATTAGTTGAGTTACCTGAAAATTTCCCGACCCCCATTGTAATTATTCAACATATGCCAGGCAGTTTTACCGGTGCATTTTCAGAACGCCTGGATCAGCAATGCAAAATTCATGTAAAAGAAGCGGAGTCGGGTGATAAATTAGCGGCTGGCGTTGCCTATGTGGCACCAGGTGGCAAGCAAATGTTAGTTGAAAAAATTGCTGGACAACTTACATTGAAAATTGTTGATGAAATACCGGAGCAAACCTACAAGCCATCGGTTGATGTCACTTATGCCTCGATAAATAAAGTGGTTCCAGAAAATACTTTGGCTGTTATCTTAACTGGAATGGGAGCTGATGGAAGTAAAGGTGCGATGTTACTACAAAAATCAGGTTCAATTGTTTGGGCTCAGGATGAAGCAAGTTGTGTCGTTTATGGTATGCCGGCTGCTGTTGTTGATGCAGGTATTACAGAAAAAATTCTGACTATTGATAAAATTGGAGCGAGCATCGCTAAACGAGTGTAAAGATGGATTTTTTAAGCATATTAGGACTTATTGTAGGTATTAGTGCCATTTTATTTGGCCAGTACCTGGAAGGTGGCGCAATATCTACCTTAATAAATGGTCCAGCAATGCTTATTGTTTTAGGCGGTACTCTCGGAGCCGTTATGTTGCAGTCTCCCTTTAGCGTCTTTATGCGTTCAATGCGCATGTCGACCTGGATTTTTGTTGCCCCAAAACAGCCAGTTGAAAACACAATTGATAAGATTGTTTCCTGGAGTAATATCGCGCGTAAAGAAGGCTTGCTTGGTCTGGAAAATATCGAAGAGCAAGAGAAAAATTTATTTGCGCGCAAAGGACTGCAATTACTTATAGATGGTAGTGAGCCAGAAAATATTCGCACAATTCTCGATGTTGAAATTGACACCAAAGAACGCTTTGATTTACAGGCGGCTAAAATTTTTGAAAGTATGGGCGGGTATAGCCCGACCATTGGCATAATTGGTGCAGTGTTAGGACTTATACAGGTGATGGGTAATTTATCTGATCCAAGCAAACTTGGTAACGGTATAGCCGTTGCTTTTGTCGCAACTATTTATGGTGTGGGTGCAGCAAATTTATTGTTTATTCCTGTTGCCAATAAATTAAAAAGTCTGGTTTCCGAACAGGTTCAATACAAGGATATGATTGTGGAAGGAATGGTCTCTATCGCAGAAGGTGATAATCCGCGAAATATTGAAACCAAATTGCTCGGGTATCTCATTTAACAAAAGCAGTAATAATGTTATGCGACGTAGAAAAAATAAAAACGAGGAAGAAAATCTTGACCGTTGGCTTGTATCTTATGCTGATTTTATAACCTTGTTGTTTGCTTTTTTTGTTGTTATGTACTCTATGTCTTCAGTGAATGAAGGTAAGTATCGAGTTTTATCCGATACCATGATTGCCGCATTTAATACCCCACCAAAATCAACTGAACCTATTCAGATTGGTGAAGAACGAAAAACAGTAATTAAAGAAAAAAAGATTATTCAAAAGATAAAACCGATTGACCTCTTACAGAATAAAAACACACAAAATAACCAACAAATGCTGGTTATTGCCAATAAAATAAGAGATTCACTTAAGCCATTAATAAAAAAAGGTTTGGTTAATGTTAACCAGAATAATTTATGGGTTGAAGTTGAATTAAATAATAGTTTGCTATTTGATATAGGTAGTGCTGAATTAGAGTCAGAAGCTAATTCGGTTATTCGCCAGCTTGTAAAAGTTATTAAGCCTTTACATAATCAGGTTGATATAGAAGGCCATACCGATAATATACCGATTCGAAATGAAATTTTTCCGACAAATTGGGAATTATCTGCATCGCGTTCTGCAAGTTTGGTACGCTCATTGATTCGACGAGGTATTAACCCTCGACGTTTAACGGCGATAGGATACGGTGAGTTTCGTCCAAAGGCGAGTAATAAAACAAAAAAAGGAAGACAGGTGAATCGAAGAGTGTCAGTGGTTATTCTGGCAGATAAAAATGCACGTAGAATGAAAGCCATTGAAGGTGCGCAATAATGTTGCGAAGACGCGTATGAACGTATGGGCCATTGCTAATCAAAAAGGTGGTGTTGCAAAAACAACCACGGTGGTAACACTTGCGGGTCATTTAGTTTCTCAGGGTTTGCGTTGTTTACTTATCGATCTTGACCCACATGGTTCACTGACGTCTTATTTTAAGCAGGATCCAGATGAATTAGAAAAAAGCGCCTACAATTTATTTCAAATGCATCAGATCTCTTCAGTCAATGAAATTCGAGGTTTAATTCTTAAATCGGAAGTTGATGGTATTGATTTTATTCCCGCGACGGTATCCTTGGCAACGCTGGACAGGCAATTGGGTACACAAGAGGGTAAAGGACTTGTTATTAAAAAAGTTGTTGAACTCCTGTCTCATGAATATGACTATATCTTAATAGACTGTCCACCCGTTTTAGGTGTGCTAATGGTGAATGCCCTTGCTGCCTGTACACATGTTCTGGTGCCAGTGCAGACAGAATTTCTGGCATTAAAGGGCCTTGAACGAATGCATAATACTTTGAACATGATTATAAAGGCACGCGAAAGCTATGTTTCGTTTACTATTGTACCGGTTATGTTTGACCGACGTACCCGTGCGTCGATTGATAGTTTGCGCACCTTACGAGATAAATATACCACTGAGTTATGGCAAAGTGTTATACCGATTGATACTGCTTTTCGTACAGCGAGTCAAAAAGGTTTGCCGCTTTCGATAATGAAACCTTCATCACGTGGTTCGATTGCTTATGCTGAATTATTAAAAGAGTTAATGAATCCAGTTAAACAACCAAAATTAGAGTTAGTCACCAATGAGTAATCATACAATAGTGGATTCGAAGCAGGCGCTGTCTGTGTTTTTAGAATCGCTGCTCAAAGAGACTGAATTAGTCGAAGCGGTGGTTACAGTTGAAGAGCCCGTTGTCAGCCTGGTGGTTGATGATGAAGTACAGCTTGAAGAAGACGTTACTATAAAAGTGCAGGTTGGCGAACAAACGGTATTGGATAAAAAGGCAGGTTCCAGCATCGTCACACCGGATGTTCAGGAAGAACAAATTAAGTCCGAAGATGAACTTTCAAATTTACCTTTTCAGGTCTTAATGTTTAAAGTTGCTGGTTTAAGTCTAGCGGTGAGGTTAGTTGAGTTGAATGGTGTACTGGAATGGGATGAATCAAAAATAACTGAAATGCCAGGACATTCAAAATTTTATATGGGTTTACTGCAATACTTAGGTAAAAGTATTCCTATTATTGATACTGCGCGATTAGTTTTTCCGGAAGATAAACTTATCGCGCTATCTGCCGCTAACCCTTTAGAGCGTGTCAGCCGAATTGTTTTAATTGATGATGGAAAGTGGGGGCTGGCCTGTGATGAAATCGCTGAGGTGATAGATTTAAGTCATGATGATGTTAAGTGGCGAGCACATCGCAGCAAGCGAAAATGGATGGCCGGGACGGTTATTCAACATATGTGTGCTTTAGTTGATGCATCTGGATTTTCTGAGATGCTTGAGGATGGAACACATAATCGTAACTAATATATTGATTTTTAAAGATATTACACCCTATTTTGAAGCCTGTTTTATTTATATACATGGCATAAAACATGCTTTACTTAATGAGGATCGGCAATAAACGCGTCGTATGACAAAATTTTGACGATTTAAATGATATCAGAGGATAGCAAAAATGAGCCAAGCAGCAGAAAATCCCATGGATGAAATCGTACAGTGGGTTACGTTTCGTCTGGATAATGAGAAATATGGTATTCGTGTTATGCAGGTACAGGAAGTTCTACGGATCACGGAAATAGCACCTGTTCCTGGCGCACCTGATTATGTTTTGGGGATTATTAATTTACGCGGTAACGTTGTTACGGTTATCGATTCAAGAAAACGATTTGGTTTGTCAGAAACAGAACCCGATGACTCGACTCGAATAGTGATTATTGAAGCAGATAAACATGTTGTTGGTATCCTAGTTGACAGTGTTGCCGAAGTGGTTGATTTAAGAACATCGGAAATCGATGCGGCGCCAAACGTTGGTAACGATGAAAGCTCCAAATATATTCAGGGTGTATCAAGTAAGGATAAAGAATTATTGATTCTTGTGGATGTAAATAAATTGCTTAGCGATGAAGAATGGGACGATGTCGCTACGTTATAATGATGCGCTAACACTTATAGGTTGAATGTAATGGCTGAAATAGGAGCGACATCACATATATCGAACTGGCTGTCGAATAGAGCGGTGAGTTCAACTCATGATACCAATCAATCACCTAAGCGGCAGTCAAAAAAAAACAAGCGTGATGATGAAAAAAATCCACCGGCCTCAGCTAGAAAAAAAAATAAAAAGAAACCGCCAGGCAATAATATGAACCCGCATATTGACGAGTACGCATAGCGATGCAACTGAATTTATTAACGACGAGTATTGATGGTTTTTCTATGCCGATATTTATTTTATTGGTCAGTGTTTTATTTTTATGTGCGGTCTCTTTGATGCTCTTTCGAATTACCCGTAAATTAAGCCAGGAGTATCAGCAGGTTAAAAGTATTAAAGACGATTTAAAAGCTTTTTCAGTTGCAGCGATTGGTGTTGGTAAACGAGTGTTACAACTGGAACGTCGGCAACAACAGATATTAAAAATATCTCCAGAAAAAAACCCATCCGAAGCCGAAAAAATTATTACTTACGTTGAACCTGCTAGTCAAACCTATGACGAAGCTGCACATATGGCGCGTCAGGGTAAAAATATTGAGGCTATCATACACCGTTGTGGTCTGAGCCATTCGGAAGCAGAGTTAATTTTTTTAATGAACCGACTGGATAAAGTCAGTTAAACATCTTTTCTGTTATCTTCAAATCCTTTTGGGAACTTCCCTTTTAACATATAAGCAAAAGCAATAATTTCGGCTATAGCCAGATATAATTCCTGTGGTATTTCATCTCCGAGTTCTAATTGCGAGAGTAATTGTACCAGCTCCTTATTTTCTTCTAGTGGTACATCGTGCTGCTTTGCAATGGCAATAATTTGTTCTGCCAGTTCGCCATAGCCTTTGGCTGTTACCTGTGGTGCTGTTTCGCCATCATAATGTAAGGCAACCGCAATGGATGTTTGACTTATATTTGTATTCATATTTCTTCATTCAAGGTTGGCGCTAGCAAGGGTGTTTTTACAGGTGGAGGTTTGTCACAATGGCATTTTAGCTTGTCAGGTTCTAAGCCCACTTTATTTAATTTTGATTTAAGCATTTGAAGATTATCTGTAAAAAGTGATGATGTCTGGATTTTATCAAGCCAGAAAATAACTGATATTTTATTGCCGCGTAAACTAATATTAGCCTGAATTTCTCCTAATGGTTCGATACTCAGTTTTATGACGAGTTTCCAGGGGGATTGATAGTGTGTATTTTTATTAGACTCATCTTTGTTAATGTAAATGGTTACGTTATCGAGAGAGGAGTCACTTCTTATCGGTAACTCAAATGTCCAGGCAGGTTTTTGTACCTCGGTTAATTGCTGTTGTTGGAGTTGCTGTGTCTGTAATTTTGCTATTGAGCCTTCAGTTAAATGGAGGAGTTTTTCAATTATTTTCTCAGCTGAAAGTTGTTGTATCTGAACGTCCTGTTTCACCGAACTGTGAGCCTGATTGGTTTGCTTTATCGTTGCGGCTATATTTTTTTGATTTTGTTGCAGCAGTGCCGGGCTATAGATCTGAATGTTTTTTGTGGTCGATTCAGGTGGTAATTGTTGCGTTGTTTTGTTTACTGTTGAATATGTTTGCAAAGCCCTTAATTGAGTGGCAAGCCGCAGCAGGGAAATTTTTAAATCATTGTTTGGAAAAGTGGATTGTTTAGCGGGGTTTTTAATCATATTGGCCAGTATGTTTTCTGTAAACAATCCCGAGCGTTTTAAAACCTGCGGTAAAATTTTGGCTTCAGAAAATGCCTGAGCGGGCGGGGTGGATTGAATAAACGCTTCTTTAATTTTTTGTAAAGACGGGTTCGGTTCTGTGTTTGTATTGGTTAATAGTTGGATATTTCGTAATAGATCTCGTAATGGTTGTTGTTGGGGCAACGATTGCCGTAGTGTATCGGTAATCAGTGTCTGTATGGTATCTACACTCGTCGCGCTGGTGGAGAGTATTTTGAGTTGAATGATTGGTTGAGTCTGGGTGATTTGGGCTCTTAATTTCTGGCCTAATTGCAGTAAGGCTTTGTCACTGGTATGTGCTTTTATGTTACTGCCGAGAATTTCTAAAAGTGCGGAGGAATTTGTTATTTTTAGAACAACTAAATCAAGTTGTTGGCCTATTTTTAATGATTTAGCCGAGCCACTTTTAAAGTCTAGCGGGCTCGTTTGTTGGCTGGGTTGATTATGCGATTGCCCTGTCTGCTTCGGCCCGGCTTGCCGGTTGGTTGGTGCTGGAGTCGCGCCCATTAAAGCTGAATCGGGTTTCTTTATATCCATTTTAAGCCTGATTTTTCATCTCTGTTATTGTTTATACGGGGTTTACGGCTATTTAGCGTCCAAATATTAAGAAATTATAGGATTGGCCGACATAATATGGTGTATCTAGGAAAATGGTTATGATAGAAGATTTAAGTCAAAACAAACAAAATCAAGAGCTTAGCGAAACTAAATCTCATACTGGTCATACCTGGTATATTCGTAAAAAAAATAAAATAACGGGCCCTTTCCCTGCGGGCCAATTATCGCAATTATTGGTCGTCGGTCGATTATCCCTTGATGATGAAATTAGCCATGATAAAGATGAATGGGTTCTCATTAGCGATGTGCCGAGCCTGATACCCGAAGTGTTAAGCGATGACGCAGATCCTGGTCAGTCTGAACGGCTTGCAGCAGCGAGACGCTGGGCGGATGAGCGTCGCGAGGAGCGGCGTGAAACAAATGTTAAAAAGCCTAGACGACAATCGAAAGGTCGACGCACAAATGAATTACTCGAAGAGGTTGAATACCGCAATAAACGCGAATCAATTTACAGGTCATTTCGTGAGCGACCGAAACGCGCATTCTTTATACTATTTATTTTTATTTCGCTTGTGAGTGCATTGATTGCTGGTACTTTTAATTATTCGCCATTAGTGCTAATTGACGAACCTGATTGCAACGCATTGCCACGTGCAGGGGTTAATTGGCGTAACTGTAATAAATCTCAACTTCTGGCTATTCGAGCAGATCTTAGTGAAGCTAATTTACACTCTACGATTTTGCGTGGTGCAAATTTGTTTGCAAGTAACTTTACACAATCACGTATGGATTACAGCAACCTTAGTGGTGGCAATTTTAGTTATGCCGTATTTATAAAAGCTAATTTGAAAGGTGCTAATTTTAAAAATACGGATCTACGTAATGCTAATTTTAGTTTTGCTAACGTATCTTATGCTGACTTTTTCAATGCAACGATTGTTGATGTAAATTTTACCAATGCCGATTTAAGCAATGCGATATGGATAAATGGAGAAATATGTCAGCAGGGATCCATTGGCATTTGTAAATTTAAATAATTAGTCCCTGCTAAGATTGAATAATAATTAAATAGAATTATCTTTATTGAAGAGATATGATTACACTCTTTGTTTAACACACGAGTTTGCCCCATCCTTTTTGCTCAATATAAATTATCTTAGGTATTTAATATGAATACAGAACCGACAACAGTCAAAATTGGTATTGTAACCGTATCTGATCGCGCTAGCCGTGGTGAGTATACCGACCTTGGTGGCCCTGCTATCCATGCCTGGTTAACTGACTCTTTAGTAACGGTATTTGAGACAGTTAAATGTCTGGTTCCAGATGAGCAGAATGAAATTGAAAAATCCCTGATAGATTTAGTGGATATCCAACATTGTTGTCTGGTTGTGACAACTGGTGGTACCGGCCCGGCTAAACGTGATATTACACCTGAAGCAACATTAGCTATCGCGGATAAGGTTATGGATGGGTTTGGTGAGTTAATGCGCAGTGAATCTCTAAAGGTTGTGCCGACGGCGATTTTATCGCGACAAACAGCGGTGATACGTGCTGAGACTCTTATTATAAACTTACCCGGTAAGCCTTCAGCAATAGCCGACTGTTTAAATGCCGTATTTCCTGCTGTGCCAACCTGTATTCGTTTACTGAATGGGCCGGATATTCAAGTTAAGCAAAAAGCCACTGCCAGTTTTACGCCGTTAATAAAATGAGCATGTTTCAGATTCCTGAAAATGTAAATTCAATGCATGATGTTATTTTATGGGCTCAAGATTTATTTAAACAAAGTGATATTTTTTTTGGACATGGTACTGATAACGCTTTAGATGAAGCTGCCTATCTTGTTTCTTTTTGTGCAAAAAAAGCGGTTGATTTTTCAGATGACGATTTAGACTACTGTTTAACAACAACGCAACGTAAAAAGCTACAGCAGGTTTTAGCCTTGCGTATCAAGGATAAATTGCCGGCAGCGTATATCACTCATAAAGCCTATTTTTCTGGTCTGGAATTTGAAGTGAATGGGGATGTTTTAATACCTCGTTCACCTATTGCCGAGTTAATTGGTGAAAAGTTCTTTCCCTGGTTTGATTATCAAGCCGAACGAAAACAAAATGAACCGATAAAAATACTGGATATGTGTACAGGGTGTGGTTGTATTGCCATTGCTTGTGCAACCGTGTTTGAGACAGCAATGGTGGATGCGGTTGATATTTCTGAAGAAGCGCTGCAGGTTGCGAACAGAAATATTTTAAAACATGGTTTATCTGATAGGGTATCGGCGATTCAATCCGATATGTTCCAGGATTTAGCAGAAAAAAAGTATGATATTATTGTTAGTAACCCGCCTTATGTTACTCAAACGGAGATTGATGCCTTGCCTGCAGAGTATCATCAAGAACCGAGTCTGGGTTTATTTGCAGACAAAGATGGTTTGCAATTTGCTATTTCAATACTACGAAATGCACAGAAATTTTTAAATGCTAACGGTATTGTCATTGTTGAAGTGGGGAATAGTGCCAAAGCATTACAGGCTTATTATCATGATATTGCTTTTACCTGGCTAGAGTTCGAAATGGGCGGTGAGGGTGTTTTTATGCTTGATGCCGCTCAAATAAGGCAATATCATTCACAGTTCTGATTTTATATGATGTAAAAGGTTTGAATATGAAAATTAAATGCCCTGCGACGATGGATGAATATATTGAGCTTGTTGATCAAGCTGTTTTTGAGGCTGCTGACTTACGTGCGGCTATTGAATATGATGCAGATGATATGGGTGAGGCCGGAGGTTTTGCTTCTGAATTAGAGCAACAACTTATAAAATTATTAAAGTCCTTAAAAGATGGCGATTATGAATTTTCTGAAACGGATTTATCGTTTATGCCTCTAGCAAACAGTGTCAGTGACATGATGTTACCTTTTAAACATTTATTAAGATTGATTAATACTACACATCTATCTGGACTAGAAAAATAATCAGCTTTTTATATCGTAAAATTCAAGTGATTTTGGTTTATCGATATAGTAGCCTTGGGCAAAATTAACGCCAATACTCTGGAGTTTATCTAGAACGTCTTTACTTTCGACAAATTCCGCTATGGTTTTAATACCCATAATATGACCAATTCTGTTTATTGCCTCAACAAAGGCGAAGTCAGTTTTGTCGTCACAAATATCTAGAATAAAATGGCCATCAATTTTTATATAATCAACAGGCATGTTTTTTAAATAATTAAAAGAACTTAAGCCGCTGCCAAAATCGTCTAATGCAAAGCAGCAGCCTATGGCCTTTAATGATTTTATAAATTCAACTGCCTGGGATAAGTTGCTAATGGCGGCTGTTTCAGTTATTTCGAAACAAATTAAACTTGGTTCAATATTGTTACTTGTTAAAATATTAATGACAAATGCATCAAATCCTTTATTGCCTAATGACTGCCCGGATAAATTAATTGTGAAAATATGATTGGCGACATATTTTTTATTTTCGCTGAGAAATTTCACGGTATTGGTAATAACCCATTTATCTATATCAGGCATAATTCCATAACGCTCTGCGGCCGGTATAAACGACATTGGGGGTACTGCCTCGCCTTTATCATTTAAGAGCCGCAATAAAATTTCACAATGGCTTTTTTCTGAATTATCTATATTCATAATAGATTGGCAATAAAGAACAAAACTATTATTTTTCAAAGCTTCTTTGATGTGTTGTATCCATTGTAATTCACCCTGTCGTTTTAAAATATCTTCATCATCGGGATCAAACAAATGAACTCGATTGCGGCCTTCTTCTTTTGATATATAGCATGCAGTATCGGCATTACGCATAAGCTCCGTTAAGCTAGGTGTTGATTTGTCCAGTGTTGCAACACCGATACTAGCACCTACTTCAAATGAATTATTAGCCCAGATAAAGCGGAATGATTTTATTTCTTTTCTGATTTTTTCAGCGATTGAAAGTGCATTGTTTAGGTTGCAGTCTTCTAATAACACGCCAAACTCATCGCCACCTAAACGTGCCAGAATATCACTTCGTCTTAAAAGTGAGAGTAATAAGAAAGAAAGTTGTTTAAGAAACTCATCGCCAGCTTCGTGACCAGCGGTATCATTTATAACTTTAAAATTATCCAGATCCATAAAGCAAACAACATGCTGTTGTGTGGTGCCTGATTTAACTGATTTTAAGGCGTTTTCTAAATGATGTTCAAATTGTCGCCGGTTTATTAAGCCCGTTAAGCTATCATGGCTGGCGTAGTATTTTAATTGTGACGATAAAGCACGTATTTCAGTGACATCCCTGAAAATAACCACGGCACCTGAGGTTTGTCGGTTTTCGGTCACAATGGGTGCAAGTGTATATTCAATGGCGTATTCACTTGAATTTTTATTGACTAACGTCCTTGGGCTGTTGGCGTTCATTATAACGTCTAAATCACCAATAACTTTATCCAGTTCAGTTGGCTGATTTGTAGCTTCTAACTCTCTCTCGATATTGAAAACGGTATAAAAATTTTTGCCCAGAGCTTGTCTATACGAGTAACCAGTGAGTTCTTCGGCAACAGGATTTATTTGCGTTACTTTACCATCGACATCTGTTGTGATAATCGCATCACCAATGGAATGCAATGTAATTTCCGCCAGTTCTTTTTCCATGTATAGCTTGGCTTGTAAATTTCTGGTAATGGCAACGATGGCATAAGTAATCGCTATGCCGGATATAAGTGTTATAACTGAGATAATTAAAAGTATCTTCCAGGTATGTTTTTGTTCTTTTTGCGCTCGTTTGGCAATTTTCTGCGATGACATATACTGGATTGTTTGTAGTTTGTTTAATAATTCAAGAATTTCTGATTGCAGTGGTATGGCTTTGCTAACAAGCAGGTTATTGGCTTCCCGTATGTTGTTGGTTTGTACTAATTCTGCAATTCTATTTTGCAGGGGAGCGGTAATACGAGAGAGTTTGCCTTGTTTGTTAAGTAGTGTTCGTTCATTATCCGATAAATGCATTTTAACAAATCTAATTCTCGCATTGGCAAATTGCGTAGCATAGGCATTAAATTTCAAAAAATTTTCGTCCCTGACAAAAGGGTCTTTGATAGAAACCATCACAAACAGACTTATACTTCTTTCCCGTGCAGCATTATACATACGGGTTATTAATTCAGATCTTTCACCATGTTTTTGCACAATTTCGTTGACGTGATCATTGGCTTTTTTATTTTGTGCAATCGCGGTAAAGAGAATAATGCTAAAAAGACTAATAATCACAACATAGCCCCAAATAATTATTCTGGGCAAATGGGGATTTCTTTTATTACGCTGCTGGGGCTTGAACAAAGGACTACCTGTTATTCTCTGCTGAGGTGATTATGGAGGTGATACAGATTTATACTGAAAGACATGCTAATTTTACCTTATTTTGTACAAAAAACACTCATATTTGAGGTCAATTATAACTGTTTTATTGATTTTAATGAGTGTAATCTTGATTAAATTGCTCTACAGATGGCTGAAGAATTGGTGTAGAATCAAGCACTTTGTTGCTATTTTACCTGTTATATGCCGGTGTTTTAGTGGCTGGGCGACAACTGTTAGCAGAGTTTGCCTTAATTTATAATCTGGTATGGTCTGATTGATATGTCTGGAAACACAATAGGTAAGTTATTTACAGTCACAAGTTTTGGTGAAAGCCACGGCGCAGCAATTGGTTGTATCGTCGATGGTTGCCCACCTGGATTAGAATTGTGTGAAGCGGATATACAAAAAGATTTAGAGCGACGTCGGCCAGGTAAAACTCGGCATACGACTCAACGCCGGGAAACCGATGAAGTGGAGATATTGTCGGGCGTTTTTGAAGGTAAAACAACAGGCACTCCCATTGGTTTGCTTATCCGTAATATTGATCAACGTTCAAAAGACTATAGCACTATAAAAGATCAGTTTCGCCCCGGCCATGCAGATTATACCTACCTACAAAAATACGGTATTCGTGATTACCGTGGTGGTGGACGTTCTTCTGCACGAGAAACCGCGATGCGAGTGGCGGCGGGAGCCATTGCAAAAAAATATTTGGCAGAAAAAGCCGGTATTGTGATCCGTGGTTATATGGCGCAATTGGGTCCAATAAAATACAAAACCTTTGACTGGGATGCGGTTGAGCAAAACCCCTTCTTTTTCCCTGATAGCTCGATGATTGATGAGTTAGAGACCTATATGGATGCCCTACGAAAAGAAGGTAATTCAATCGGAGCAAGAATTAATGTGGTTGCAACCGGTATGCTACCAGGTTTAGGTGAGCCCATTTTTGATCGTCTTGATGCAGAATTAGCACATTCTTTAATGTGTATTAATGCCGTTAAAGGTGTGGAAATAGGTGCCGGTTTTGATTGTATTGAACAAAAAGGCACGCAACATCGTGATGAAATGAGTGTTGATGGTTTTTTAAGTAACCATGCCGGTGGTGTGCTTGGCGGTATTTCTAGCGGTCAGGATATTGTTGCAAGCATGGCATTAAAACCTACATCAAGTATACGTCTTTCCGGACAAAGTGTTGATGCATCGGGTAAGCCGAGTGATGTTGTAACTACCGGCCGACATGATCCCTGTGTCGGCATTCGTGCAACACCTATTGCTGAAGGGATGATGGCGATTACAATACTGGATCATTACCTCCGACACCGTGGCCAAAATGCCGATGTTCAATGTGAAACACCGATTATTCCCGCAAGCTCTCATGTAGACAAATAGTGCTGTGTTAAGAATGGGTTGTTTATTAATATTCCCTCGTTTTAGCTTTAAAAGTACAGAACACCTTCACGGATGAAAACTTCCAATGTTCCCTTTCTTTATGGGAGGCTGTCAGGTTTCTACTTCTTTTATTTTGCCAGTCTTGGTGCGCTAGTTCCTTACTGGAGCTTGTATTTAAAAGATATTGGTTTTAGTGTTCGCGAAATAAGTGAGTTAATGGCGCTTATTTTATTAACCAAAATTATATCACCGAATATATGGGGCTGGATTGCTGACCATACGGGTCAACGGATGTTGATTGTTCGATTGGGAAGTTTTTTAGCACTGTGCATTTTTGCCGTTGTTTTTTTTACAACAAGCTACTGGTGGATAGCCCTGGTTATGCTGGCTTTCAGTTTTTTCTGGAATGCGGCTTTACCTCAGTTTGAAGTAACCACTTTGCAGCATTTAGATGATCAGCCTCATCATTATAGTTCCATTCGTTTATGGGGTTCGATAGGTTTTATTTTTTCAGTTGCGAGCCTGGGGTATATTTTACAATATTATTCGATAACATTTTTACCCATTAGTATTTTTAGTTTTTTAGTTGGTATTTTTTTAATCAGTTTTTTTGTACCGGAACGAGCAGCAGGGCACTTGCCGGTGACCCACGTTAAACTGAAACAGATTCTTTTACGTCCGGAAGTTTTAGCGCTTATTGTGGTGTGTTTTTTATCGCAGGCAAGTCATGGTGCCTATTACACTTTTTATACTTTGTACATGGAAGGCTATGGTTATAGCCGTAGTGTAATAGGCCAACTATGGGCGCTGGGCGTGGTTGCGGAAGTATTAGTTTTTCTGGTTATGCATCGATTGGTTTTGCGATTCGGCTTACGAAAATTATTTTTAACCAGCTTTATTCTTACTAGCTTACGTTGGGCATTAATTGCAGTATTTGCTGATAACCTGGGGATGATGCTTTTTGCGCAAACCTTGCATGCGGCAAGTTTTGGTGTTTTTCATGCAGTTGCTATTCAGCTATTTCACCAGCATTTTTCGGGTAAGCATGCGGGGAAAGGCCAGGCAATATATAGCAGTGTAAGCTTTGGTGCCGGTGGTGCTTTTGGTGCTTATTTGAGCGGTGTTTTATGGGAGCCGATCAGCCCTGAAAGTAGTTTCTGGCTTGCTTCCGGTATGGCTGCACTGGCATTTTTTATAGTTTATCGTTGGATTTGCCTGCAAAATTATTCTATGCCCAGGAATCACTAGGCTGGATTTCAAGGCAGTATCAGTTAATTTGTTCTACAATATAAGTATTTGTATTTATAGTAGTTTTTATTACTATAGAAATCCTCATTCTATCCGATATAGTAGGGTGAGCTAGCCGATTTCAACTAATTTAAGCCAAATTATGAAGGCCACGGAGTGGATTTTACATGGATAATGCGCAATACGATGTTCTCATCATTGGTGGGGGAATCTCGGGCACAGCACTTTTATATGAACTTGCAGAATTTACCGATCTTTCTCGTATTGGACTGATCGAAAAATATGACCGGCTCGCCGATGTTAACTCGCATGGTCGTAATAATAGTCAAACCTTGCATTGTGGCGATATAGAAACAAATTACACACTTGAAAAGGCCATTCAAGTGAAAAGAACAGCATCGATGGTGCTAAATTATGCTGAAAAACAAAATAATCGCGATAAATTAATTTACAAGTATTCGAAAATGGTACTTGGCGTGGGTAAGCATGAATGCGACAGTTTGCGCGAACGTTATCAAACCTTTAAATCTCATTTTCGTAATATGCAGGTTATGGAAAAATCCGATATAGCTGTAATTGAACCGACGGTGGTTGAAGGCCGCAAGGAAGACATTGTTGCATTAGGAATGCTAGACGAATATACCGCGGTTGACTATGGGGCACTTGCAGACTCATTTGTTGAACAAGCCAAAACAGTCAGTGATAAAACCGTTGATGTGCATCTTGAAACCCATGTTGATAATATCGAAAAGAGCGCTTCAGGTTATCTGGTTAAAACATCAAAAGGTGAGTTTCAGGCAAAATTTGTTGTTGTTTCTGCTGGCGGACATAGTCTGTTATTTGCGCACCGGATGGGTTTTTGTTTGCAGTATTCCTGTTTACCGATGGCAGGTAGTTTTTATTACACTCCAACGATGTTAAATGGGAAAGTTTATACCGTGCAAAACGAGAAGTTACCGTTTGCCGCAATTCATGGTGACCCTGATGTGCTGGTGCCAGGTAAAACCCGTTTTGGCCCGACAGCCTTAGTGTTACCAATGCTTGAACGTTACAATATGAAAACAGTTTTCGATTTCTTGCAGGTTATAAAATTTGATAGCAATGTAGCTAAAGTGATGTGGGATTTAATGAAAGTTTCGGATATTCGAAATTATATTTTCAAGAATTTTCTATTTGAAATACCCGTGGTGCGTACGCGTTTATTTTTAAAAGATGCCCGAAAAATTGTACCTGAAATGCAGTTAAGTGATTTAAGTTTCGCTAAAAAAATTGGCGGCATACGTCCGGTTATGATTGATAAAGTAAAACGCGTGCTTCATTTGGGTGAAGCAAAAATAAATACCGGGCAAGGTGTTATATTTAACATGACGCCATCACCGGGCGCAACAAGTTGTTTGGGTAATGCTGAAGGCGACTTAAAAATAATTGTTGAGCACCTTAAGTGCAAGTTTAAAGAAAAAGAATTTAACGAAGTATTACATAATCAATAATTATTTTTTGATACCAAAATTTATTCCGATCGATAAGCGTTGTTCCATGCTTTTATTTTCAGTCACTTCATGTAAACAATCCGGTTTGAACAAAACCAGTCGCCCTTCCTTTGGAGCAATATTTTTTTTCTGTCCATTGTGGCTTAATATTAAATGTCCTGAATTGTCTGGGACTTTAATGTAATAAACACCAGAAAGTAATTCGTCATCGTCATCATGTGTATGCGGTATTGTAACACTGCCTGGAGGCATATCATTAAACCAGAAACCTATGTCTAGATTTTTATCTAATTCCAGTGTTGTTTGCGCGCAAGCGTTAGCAAACTCAAGAATCAGAGCGAGTGATGGTATTAATGCCTTGTTGATGTATATGTTTTCGTAGCGGCCATTAAATAAATGTGTACGTTGAATATTTTCGGAGTGACTTTGGTCTGTATATTCGACTAGTATTTGTGGATTGATGCTGCTTGAAGAGGGCAGTTGGAAAGTGGAAAATTTGAACGAGGTATTTTGAAACATTGTTTGAGCTAACGGAGATAGGGTTAAAATTATATTAAGAATATTAAATAAAACTTAATCATATAATAAATCGTATTTGTCGCTGTCTTTTGAATCGGCTTTGTTGATGGGTTTGCCGGATATAATAAAATCATCAAGCATTTTAAAGAGCAGGCCACGTTGAATAGGTTTAGAAATAAATTCATTTGCACCAAGGCGCATTCCCCAGAATTTTTCAGTGGCTTGTTCGTTACCGCTCATAATAATGATTGGTATATCTTCAGTGCGAGCTTCTTTGCGTAATAGTCGGGTTGCTTTAAAGCCATTGATACCGGGCATAACAATATCCATTAGAATAAGATCGGGCTGGTATTCTATGGCAAGTTCAATACCGCGTTTGCCGTCAGATGCGGCAATTGTTGAATAACCTGCTTGTTCGAGTATTGTTTTGAGTGCGTGAACAACCGTTCTGGAATCATCGATAATCAGAATCGTACGATCCGTAACCGATTCACGTTGCTTTGAGCGTTGTTCTTTCTTCTTGTCTGGACGTAAAAAGAGATTTCTGAATGCTGAGTGGCCCATGTCTTAATTCTTTTTAGTAAGGTTTTGTACCACAATTCTAACATTGTAGCGAATAAACGCATAGCAAATTAAATGGTAATTTTTAGCACATAATCTCAGAATGTTTTAATATATAATCTATTGAATTTGTTAAAAATAGTGCCTTCTGAGTGTTATCGTAAGCCTGAGTGGGTTAACCTGATTATATGTTTAAAATGAGACGCAGTACTGTAAGTATGAAAACAATTTTTTCGAAACAGGCGGTTACGCTTATTGTTGGTTTGAATCTGTTTTTGTTCGTTTTTTATGCGGATACTGTAAAACAATTATTTGATTTCTGGTCGGTGTCCTACGGCTATTCCCATGGCATTTTACTATTTCCTCTGGCCATGGGTATTTATTTTTATGAGCTCTATAAAAAACCACAGCTTAGTCGGGCTTATCTGAATATATATAGCATTTTAGGTTTACTGGTGTTGATTTTAATCTGGTTTGTTGCCGATATATTGAGCATTCAGGTTATTGAATTTTTTGCCTTTTTTTTAATATTGTTTTTGTTTAATTTCATATTAACCACAGAGCATTTTAAAAATTTAAATCAATTGTTTAGTAATTTAAACCATCTTTGGCCATTACTGCTTATCCTCTTTACCTTGCCACTTTGGGATTCCATATCTGAAGTACTTCGCTATATTGAAACCCCAGTGGTTGTTTTAGCTTTGAATGCTTCTTTTATTGATGCCGTTCAGGATGGTTTTTTAATCTATATTCCTGCGGGTACTTTTCTGGTTGAAACGAGTTGTAGCGGTTTTAATCAATTCATTGTCTCTATACCGTTAGCGGCGTTGTATCTTTATTCACGAGATTTGAATCTTGCCAAGGGCTATAAATTTATCTCGATATTGCTTTTTCTGGCTGTAATTTTCAATATTTTGCGTATTTATATTATTGTCGTTGTAGGTCATCTGACACATATGAAATCCCCTCTAATAGAAGAGCATGAGTATTTGGCGTGGATTATTTATGGTATTGGTATTTTTGCACTGTTTTACTGGTGGGATAAAAAATTAGTTAACTCTGCTGAACATTCGAAGCCAGGCAGGGTTGTAAAAAAAGTTACGTACAATATTGATATAATGAGTCTGCGCAAGCCGGTTATTGTACTGATGATGACTTTGTTAATTGGGCCGATAGTAACTTTTACCTATGCAAATTATAGCGACAGTACACTGTTAAATGTACAACGTTTAGAGGACGAGCTTTTCTGGAAAGATTCATCGCAGCCCACCATATTTGCTCCCGACTATGACAAAGGTGATGTAGTCTATTTTCGACATTTAGCTAATTTAACCGGGCAAACGGTTAGTTTGTATATTAATTATTTTATTCGCCAGGGGCAGGGGCATGAGGCTATTGACGGCTTAAATCGTCTCGTTAGAGAAGATCAAGGCTCGATCATTCAATCTCAGCGTCGTTTAGTAGAACTCTCGCTATCGGAAAAAGTTTCAGTGAATGAGTCGATTGTCAGGCTTAAGAAGGGAGAGTTATTTATTATTTGGCAATGGTATTTTACTAATGGCTTACATATTAGCAATAGTATGGATGCGCGTTATAATAACTTAAAGACAATATTAAAAAACAGGCCTCAAATATCAAATATTGTTGTTAGTAAAAGAGTAACAACAACTGAAATACAAACGCGAAAAAGCTTAAGATTATTTCTTTTGGACAACTTATCGGTATTAGAGCGATCTTTAAGGTAACCATAATTTTTTCGTAGTGCTATTTAATACCGCAATTAAGCATAATTGACTTTAATTTTTAGTATTATAGTGCTCTGAGACCGTAACGATGTTGGGTGATTTGCTGTAGAGCTATTTATTTATAATTATCAATAGTTTATAGTACGGGACTTATTTAAAGTATGAACAATTTAAATGCTATATGTAGTATAATGCTGAATATATAATAGTAATCAAAGGCTTAGATTGGTTATTGGTATTTTGCGAAAGTAGTGAGTGAAAAATTTAATTTGAGGGTTAAATATATGAATTCCAGGAATATTTTGAGAGCTGTTTCCAGTCTTTTTATCGCTGTTGTTATTACTTCATGCAGCAGTACACCAAATTCTGTCGCTCCTGATGATGATGCGGTTTTGCCTGCTAATGTATCAGAATATCTTATTGGTGCAGGTGATCAATTAAACGTTTTTGTCTGGCGGAATGCCGAAATTTCAGTAACGATTCCGGTACGGCCTGATGGGCGAATTTCAACTCCTTTAGTTGAAGATATGGTTGCCGTTGGTAAAACACCAACCCGGTTGGCGCGTGATATTGAAAAACGTATTTCCAAATATATACGTAATCCCCAGGTAACAATTATTGTCACCAGCTTTGTTGGTTCTTTGAAACAGCAGATTCGTGTTATAGGCGAAGCGGGTAATCCTCAAGCACTTCCGTATAAGCAACAACTTACTCTACTCGATGTAATGATAAAAGTAGGTGGTTTAACAGAATTTGCCGCTGGTAACAAAGCCAAGCTTATTCGCAAAATAAATGGTGCGAATATCGAAATATCAGTCAGGTTAGATGATCTTATTAAAGATGGCGATATTAGTGTCAATCGCAAAATGCACCCAGGCGATATTTTAATTATTCCTGAATCGTGGTTTTAAATTTACTTTTCTAAACACAACAATTTCTTTCGACGATCTTTAAGTAATTTATAGATGTTTTCTTATGCGTGATCAACTTATACAACTGTTAACTTATGCTCGAGGTATGTGGCGATATCGATGGTATGGCTTACTATTAACCTGGGTAGTTGCAATTATAGGTTGGGCTGTTATTTATACCATTCCCGATAGATATCAGGCGACTTCTCGAGTTCAAATTGAGCAACAATCCGCATTAAGCCCATTGCTTAAAGGCTTGGCGGTGGATACCAATATTCTTGCAAAAGTTAACCTGATGACACGTATTATAATGAGTCGTAGAAATCTTGAGAGTATTATTGAAAGTACCGATTTAAAAAAATATGCGGTTACACCTGAAAAAAAGCTGGATCTTATTTCTAGTTTACAAAGGGGGATATACATATCCAAACCACGCAAAGGACGAGCATCAATTTTTACTTTTTCATTTAGCCATACGGAACCATATATTGCAAAACAGGTTCTTGATAATATTTTAAAAACTTTAATTGATGGTGCAGTGCTTGATAGTTTTACTGATAAGAAAAGTGCTCAGAAATTTTTAGTCGAGCAAATTGAACAACAAGAGATTCGTTTAACTGTTGCTGAAGAAAAATTAGCAAGTTTTAAACAAAAAAATGTTGGTTTAATGCCGAGTGATGGTTTGGGATATTATTCCCGTTTACGGGCAGCCTATGATAACCGAGATAAACTAAAAAGTGATATACGCATAATTAAAAACAAGTATGAATTATTAAATAAACAATTAAAAGGTGAAGCGCCTGCGTTCGCCGGGGACAGTGATATAGATAAGCAAATTCGACAGCAGACGATTGCTTTGGATGAATTGCTTCTTAAATTTACCGCTCAACATCCAGATGTGATTGCTAAGCGCCAAATAATTGAACAATTATCAAAGAAAAAGATAAAAAATTCAGAACAGATTGGTAATAAGTTAGCTAATAGTAATGGAGCTAAGAAAAACGCTTTATCTTTAAATCCGGTCTATCAAGATACCAAAATTGCACTTAGTGCCACAGCCGTTGAGCTGCAAACACTGCAATCAAAATTAAATGAGCAAGTTATAAAAATAAAAAAATATGAAGCTTTGGTTGATACTATTCCAGAAGTTGAAGCTCAATTGGCGCGATTAAATCGTGACTACCAGGTTATTAAGAAACAATATGAAGCTTTATTAGGACGATTAGAGTCGGCCAAGCTTTCGGTGTCCGCTGATAAGGGTGGAGAGAATGTTAAATTTAAAGTGATCGACCCTCCTTATGTTCCAGTTAAACCGGCAAGCCCCAAACGTGGTTTACTTTTGTTGGCTGCTCTTGCTGCTGGTATTGCGGCAGGGCTGGGATTAATGTTTCTACTTTATATGTTAAGACCCGTTTTTATTACTACGATGGAATTAAATGAAAAACTGGGTTTACCTGTTTTGGGGTCGGTTAAAATTCGCTGGTCTGAGGCGCAAAGAGAAAAGCTTAAATTTGAACTGACCAAGTTTTTAGTTGTTGCGGGCTGTTTGCTTATCATCTTTGGTTTCGTGTTTATTTTTAAAGATAGTGGAAGTTTTTATGTGCAGACAGCGATATTAGGCAAGGGTGTATAGCCATGAGTATAATTGATAAGGCAATGAAAAAATTGCAGGAAAGTAAAGCGAATACTGCGTCGAATCACATACCACCCAATATTAAAACGACTCGGTATCGGTCTAAAATTCCTAATAATAATTCAAATCAATGTAAAGTGCATATTGATCGTGAGCAATTAATAAAAGCAGGCCTTGCTATATCATCAGCAGACGGTAGCATGATAGTGGACAATGCCTTTAGGCGAATTAAACGACCAATACTTGCCAATGCTTTTGGTAAAGAATCCGCTTTAATTGAAAATGGCAATATTGTTATGATCTGTAGCTCGTTGCCGGGTGAAGGTAAAACCTTTAATGCTATTAACATATCAATGAGTATCGCTATCGAATTAGATAAGACGGTACTCCTGGTAGACGCAGATTTACCTAAACGTACTACCTCCAAATTATTTGGCTTGGGAAACGAAGTTGGTTTAATGGACGTTTTGGTTGGCGAAGAGAGTTTAACGAATGCAGTGGTCAGTACAGATTTACCAGATTTTAAAATCTTACCAGCTGGTCGAAAGCATGAACATGGTACTGAACTTTTAGCAAGCGATAAGATGTTCAACCTGATTACTGAGCTGTCTGAACGCTATAAAGATCGAATTATTATTTTTGATACACCGCCTCTTTTAATTACTTCAGAAGCTCAGGTTCTTACTGGGCTTGCTGGACAAGTTGTTTTGATTGTTGAAGCAGACCGTACACTAAAACATGATGTGGAAGATGCTGTTAATATTCTAGATCAATCTAAACCGATTGGTCTGGTTTTAAATAAAACTCAAATAACCACGGGATCTGATTATTATGGTGATTCCGCCTATGGTGTATCTTGAAGATGAATTTAGCTAATCGACGATTAATACCTTTAGTTGAATTGAATACAATTACATTTATTCAATCGCTGGCAATTTTTTTATTAATACTTTTATTGCTCGAAAGTTCATTTGCCGGTGAAATTAAATTTATTCCATCTATTGGCGTTACTGAAAATTATTCGGATAATGTTACCTTAGCACCCAAAGGTCAGGAAAAGAGCGATTTTGTAACAGAACTATCTCCAGGGTTTACTCTGCAAATGGACGGTAAACGTTTTGATGCAAATGTTAATTATACGTTACAGGATTTACGCTATTCAAAAGATAGTAGCCGAAACCAAACCTATAGCCAGTTCTCAGCGAATAGTTCCGCTGAGCTTGCCGAGGATTTTTTATTTTTTGATGCTAATGCAAATCATACACAGCAAGTAGTTAATGCGGACCAACCCATAGGCTTTAATAATATAGCCGTCACCACCAACCTTACAAATGTAACAAGCTATAGTTTTTCTCCCTATTTTAAACATTCTTTTTCAAATACCGTCGAAGCGCTTGTTCGATTCACACAGTCAAGTGTTGACTATCGACTTGACCAACTACCCGACTCAACGCAAACAGGTACTCAGATACAATTAAATAGTCCTGCTCGTACAACCGGGTTTAGATGGGCTCTAAACTTTAGTCAACTAAAAAATAACTATAAATCTATAAGTGATACTGAATATAAGCAAGGGAATATTGAGTTGGGTTATAGGTTTACACCGCGATCGTCAATATTTGCCAAGAGTGGCAAGGAAGAAAATACCTTTGCAGTTAATAATAATCAAAATATAAATGACTCGTTCTGGTCAGTAGGGGTTGATTGGCAGCCTGGTTCCAAAGATGCTGTTTCAATAGAATATGGGAGTCGATATTTTGGGAGTACCAAAAAATTTCGTTGGCGGCATAATGCTAGCCGTTTGGTTCTGGATTTAAATTATGATGAAGAACTTTCTAATTTTGCTTTAACACTATTGCAAGCACAACAAACGCAGAATAGTACGGGGCAGCAAAATACTTCATTGTTGAATAACGGCTCAATTTCAACTCAAACTTTTGTTCGAAAAAGAGGAACATTAGGCATTACGTATAACTTTTCAAAGATAAGTGTATTATTGAATTATTCAGATGAAAAGCGTGATTTTCAAAATTCAGGCAATACTGATGAGCTTACGAGTTCAAACCTTCTTGTTAGCTTGAAATCATCGCCAGTACTAACCTATGTTTTAGGAACGAGATGGAACCGAAATTATTCATCAAACACTAACTTCAAAACCTTTAGTACCTATCTTAATTTCGCAATACAACGCCGATTATCACCTAGCATGCAAGCTGAGTTATCTATTAATTATAATCTACGCCATTCCTCCATTGCATTAACGGATTATACTGAAAACCTTATTTCGCTTGGTGTAACAAAGACATTTAACTAATTATGTATCAAGAATTCTATAATTTTACTGGTAAGCCTTTTCAGTTAATACCAGATCTTAATTGCCTCTTTGCAAGTCGTGGTCACATGCAAGCATTATCTTATTTTAATTACGGCTTAGAGCAGGGCGAAGGGTTTGTTACTGTTACCGGCGAAATAGGTGCAGGTAAGACAACACTTATCCAGGCTTTACTTGCAGAGTTAGAAGACAAGCAAGTTATAGTTAGAACGATGGTTGCAGCCAACCTGGATTCTATCGGTGTGCTCGAAATGATTGCTTCGGTATTTGACTTGCCGCATGATAATATGAGCAAGGTTGTTTTATTAAAGTCAATAGAAGCGCTTTTTCTAGAATATAGAGCGCAAGGTAATAATATTTTACTTGTTGTTGATGAAGCACAAACCCTTAATGCCGATGCACTCGAAGAACTTAGAATACTGTCTAATTTAGAAGACAATGGCCGTGCGGTAATGCAGGTTTTTTTAGTGGGGCAGGCCGAACTTAGAACGACTATTTTATCCAAAGAATTTGAACATTTACGTCAACGTATTATTGCATCTTATCATCTGGATTCATTAACCGAACCGGAAACAAAAGACTATATTAAATATCGACTGGAATCGGTTGGCTGGAATAATAACCCCAGCATATCGAAAGAAGTTTATAATGAATTATATCGCTGGTCTGGCGGGATTCCCCGACGTATAAATTTATTATGTGATCGTTTGTTTGTTTATGCTTATTTAGAAGAAAAAACAAAATTAACTAAACGCGATATCATGATTGTCGTTAAGGATATGAACAAAGAGCTTGGTGGTGAGCGCACCAATGAATTTTTGCAGATGGTGCCAGAAGCATCGAATTTTCAAGAGGTTGATATCGTGCTTGATGGCAGTGATATAAATAGTCGTCTCGATAAAATTGAACAGAAGCTTGACCTTTTACTGGATTCAATTCTTCATACTAAAAAGAAAAGTCGCTAGGTCTTGTTTTTGTGAAAAACAATGTAATGAGCGTTGATGTAGAAGACTATTATCAGGTTTCTGCCTTTGCCAAATCTGTTGATACCAGTGAATGGGAACAACATGAATCCAGAGTTGTTGAAAATACACATCGTCTGTTAAATTTATTTTCAGAGAAAAAAATTAAAGCAACCTTTTTTGTTTTGGGTTGGGTCGCCGAGCGTGAACCTCAACTAGTAAAAGAAATTCATAACTTGGGGCATGAAGTTGCCAGTCATGGTTATAGCCATCAACTTATCTACAATCAATCTCAAGAAGTTTTTAAAGAAGAAACAATTCGTTCTAAAAAAATGCTGGAAGATTTAATTGGTGAGCAAGTTCTGGGCTACCGTGCTGCAAGTTATTCGATTACAAAAAGAAATTTATGGGCACTGGATATTCTTTATGAAGCGGGTTTTGTTTATGATTCCAGTATTTTCCCTATTCGGCATGACCGTTATGGTATCGCTGATGCGGAAACGGTTCCGCATAAACTTGCAACGCCCAATGGTAGTGAGCTGGTCGAATTCCCTTTAACAACACGGCGAATTGGCAAATTAAATATCCCGGTTGCTGGTGGTGGTTATTTTCGATTGTATCCTTACTTTTTAACGCGGCATTTTTTAAAAGCGGTGAATAAAAAGCAGGATGAACAATTTGTTTTTTATTTACACCCATGGGAAGTTGATCCGCAGCAACCACGTATAGAAGCGAGTTGGTTCTCAAAATTCAGGCATTATAATAATCTTGAAAAATGTGAATCTCGTTTGAATCATTTAATAAATGATTTTAATTTTACAACAATGAAATCTGTCTTAACCGAGTTGAATTTACTCCAATAATTAAATAATATCCTATGACTAAGTCTTTAATTGAGTTTACTTCTGCTGCATCTAATAGCGAACAATTGGCGCAATGGGATCAATATGTCGAGAGTCATCCTGAAGGCTGCATTTATCATCTAAGTGCCTGGCAGTCGATTATTAAAAAACAATTTGGGCATGAGAGTTTTTATCATATTTCAAAAAATGAAAGTAATGATATAAATGGTCTACTGCCGGTCGTTCAGCTTAAAAGTACATTATTTGGTAACTATATGGTATCCGTCCCATACTTTAATTATGGTGGCGTGATTGCTAATGACAATAAGGTCGCAATAAACCTGATGCAGCAAGCAGGTGAACTAGCTAAAAACAAATCATCGAGTCATGTTGAATTTCGTGATACTCAAATGTATGAGGGCAACTGGGGGTTACGTGAAGATAAAGTTGTTATGCTACTCGATTTACCTGCCGAGAGTGAAACACTTTGGAAAGACATTGGCACCAAGGTGCGAGCACAGGTAAAACGCCCACAACGCGAACCGGTTAGCAGTAAACACGGAGGCCTGGATTTACTGGACGATTTTTATCAAGTCTTTGCGCAAAATATGCGTGACTTAGGCACGCCAGTATATTCAAAAAAGTTTTTCAAATCGATATTAGAAACGTTTCCTAACAATGCACATATTGTTTGTATTTACCATAACGATAAACCCGCTGCGGCCGGTTTTTTAATGGGTTATAAAAATCGCATGGAAATTCCATGGGCTTCCGCATTACGTGAATTCAATAAAATAAGCGTTAATATGTTTTTATACTGGGAAGTATTAAAGTTTTCTATTGAGCAGGGTTATCAACAATTTGATTTTGGCCGCTCAACAGTAAATGCGGGAACTTATCGGTTTAAAAAACAGTGGGGCGCTAAACCTAAACAGCTTTACTGGCACTACTGGTTAGCAGGCGGGCAAGATGTGCCTAAGATGAACCCGGATAATCCCAAATATAAATTGGTTATCAGCATATGGCAGAAATTGCCAGTCTGGTTGACCAAAATTATTGGCCCAGCTATTGTTAAAAGCTTACCTTAACGAGATTCAGTTTTTATTTTTTTGTAAACAATCCATCATTGCCTGAGCCGGGTTAGATAAATTATGTTTAGCATGCCAAACACTACCTAATTGTCGTGTGATTTTTATTCTGGGTAACTTTAGTGTTACTAATTCATGGTCAACCATTGAATTAGGCAAAACTCCCCAACCCAGCCCAACCTGAATTAACATTTTAATTGTTTCTAAATAGTTAGTCGACATTCTTATTTTTAGATCAAGTTTATTTTTTGCAAATAATTGCTGGATCACTTCACGTGTAAAGGTTCCATGTGAGGGTAAAACAGCTGAATGCGAAGTGAGTTTTTTGAGCGTAACGCTCGATTGACATAACTCATGTTTTTTATTAACGACAAATGAAAGAGGATCATTCCAGATTATTTGTTGGTGTAAATTAGCAATGGGCTTTAAGGGTAGGGTAACAATAGCAAGCTCGATTTCACCTTTTTCAACCAGTTTACAGGCATCTTCCGAATCCATAAATTCAATGGCCAGATCCACATCAGGGTAACTTGTGACGTAATGGGTTAAAATTTTTGGTAATCTGTGTAAACCAATATGATGGCTGGTGGCAATTTTTAGTTCACCTTGAAAGGTATTTGAAAGGTTTGCAATCCCCTGTTTGGCATTTTCTATTTCTTTTAAAATATGTACGGCATGTTGATATAGCATTTCGCCTGCGGCGGTTAAACGAACCTTTCTACCAATACGGTCAAACACAGCAGTATCGAGCTCAGATTCAAGTGCTGCGATACGTTTACTAATGGCCGGTTGGGTCAAAAATAATTCTTCAGATGCTAGAGAGAACGAGCCGCTATTGGCTATACTCACAAAGGCTTTTAAATTAGCAATATCCAACTTAATTCCTTGCATAACTATTAGTTATAGAATAAATGAAAATAATGAATTTGAGTAATATTATCGTGAGCGCTATAATTTGTCCACTACTTGGCCTGTAGCGCCAGGAATTTACTTATTTGAGGAACCATCATGGCAAAGACCTTATATGACAAATTGTGGGAATCGCATGAAGTCCGTGATAATGGTGATGGGACTTCGTTATTATACATTGACCGTCATTTAGTGCACGAAGTCACTTCGCCGCAAGCCTTCGAAGGCTTACGTATAGCTGGTCGTAAACCCTGGCGTACCGATACCAATTTAGCAACACCGGATCATAACGTACCCACAACGGACAGGGATAAAGGTATCAGTGATCCTGTTGCGCGTTTACAAGTTGAAACCTTAGAGCAAAATTGTAAAGAATATAATATTACAGAATTTACCATGGATGATATTCGCCAGGGTATCGTGCATGTGATTAGCCCAGAGCAAGGTGCAACCTTACCGGGTATGACCCTGGTGTGTGGTGATTCGCATACATCAACGCATGGTGCATTAGGTGCCTTAGCCTTTGGTATTGGTACTTCAGAAGTTGAACATGTGTTGGCAACACAATGTTTAGTGCAAAAAAAATCAAAAGCCATGTTAGTCAATGTTGAAGGTCAAACGCCAATCGGTATTACCGGCAAAGATATTATTTTAGCTATTATCGAAAAAATAGGTACGGCCGGTGGCACCGGTTATGCAATTGAATTTGCCGGTCAGGCTATTCGCGACTTATCAATTGAAGGTCGTATGACCTTATGTAATATGGCTATCGAAGCCGGTGCGCGTGCTGGCATGGTGGCGGTTGATGATAAAACGATTGATTATGTTAAAGGCCGCCCCTTTGCGCCGAATGAAGCTAACTGGCAACAAGCGGTTTCTGAATGGAAAAGATTAGTTTCAGACCCCGGTGCTAGTTTTGACAATATTATTGAGTTTGATGTTTCTAAAATAAAGCCAATGGTCACCTGGGGTACCTCACCTGAAATGGTTACCAGTATTGATAATGTCGTACCGTCACCCGATAGCTTTACCAATAGTGTAAAACAAGAGGGTGTGAGTGCCGCATTAGAATACATGGGCTTAGAAGCAAACACCGCGATAACAGATATACAGGTTGATAAAGTTTTTATTGGTTCCTGTACTAATTCGCGTATCGAAGATTTAAGAGCCGCTGCAGATGTTGCCAAAGGGCGGAAAATTGCTGGCAATATAAAACTTGCGATGGTCGTACCGGGTTCTGGTTTAGTAAAACAGCAAGCAGAACAGGAAGGCTTGGATAAAATTTTTGTTGAAGCCGGTTTTGAATGGCGTGAACCAGGTTGTTCAATGTGTTTAGCGATGAATGCAGACAAGCTTGAACCGGGTGAACGTTGTGCATCGACTTCAAACCGAAACTTTGAAGGTCGACAGGGGCAGGGTGGTCGTACTCATTTGGTGAGTCCAGCAATGGCCGCTGCCGCTGCGGTTAAAGGTCATTTTGTAGATGTTCGAGAGTTAGATAAAGAAGCAGGACAATAAAATGGAAAAATTAAATACAGTAAAAGGCATTGTTGCACCGATGGATCGACCCAATGTTGATACCGATGCGATTATTCCTAAGCAGTTTTTAAAATCAATTCACCGCAGTGGCTTTGGCCCTAATTTATTTGATGAATGGCGTTACCTCGACCATGGTGAGCCGGGAATGGATAATAGCAAACGCAAAATAAATCCTGACTTTGTTTTAAATCAGGCGCGTTACCAGGGAACCAACATATTAATTACACGTGAAAATTTTGGTTGTGGCTCAAGCCGGGAACATGCACCCTGGGCCTTGCTGGACTATGGTTTTCGTGTTGTGATTGCACCAAGCTATGCTGATATCTTTTTTAATAACTGTTTTAAAAATGGTATTTTGCCGATTATTTTATCAGCCAATATTGTAGATACTCTTTTTAAAGAGCTTGCCACAGCAGAAGGTTATCAGTTGAAAGTAGACTTGTCATCGCAAACTATTAGCAAGCCGGATGGTGCAACCATTACATTTGATGTCGACGCCTTTCGTAAACATTGCCTAGTAAATGGTTTAGATGACATTGGTATGACCTTAGAGCATGTCGCCGACATAAAAGCCTACGAAGAAAAACGTAAGCAACAAGCACCCTGGTTATTCTAAATTAGGCTTATTTAATAACAAAAATCTGGAACAGGAATGATGACAAAGAAAATAGCAGTACTCCCCGGTGATGGTATTGGCCGGGAAATAGTTGCCGAAGCCGTTAAAGTGATTGATAGTTTAAAGGCTAATTATGGCCTTGATATCGAACTCGAACATGGTTTGGTGGGAGGCTCCGCCTACGACGAAACCGGTTCGCCTTTGCCAGAAGAAACTTTAAAGCTAGCAAGAGAATCAGATTCTATTTTATTAGGTGCCGTCGGTGGTTATAAATGGGAATCACTCGATATTGCGGTACGGCCTGAAAAAGGTTTACTCGGCTTGCGTGCCGAACTTGAACTATTTGCGAACTTACGTCCGGCGATTTTATATCCGCAACTTGCCGATGCTTCTACCTTAAAACCCGAAGTCGTATCCGGCTTAGATATTATGATTGTGCGTGAGTTAACCGGCGGCATTTATTTTGGTCAACCCCGTGGTGTACGCACGCTGGATAACGGCGAGCGCCAAGGTTATAACACCCTGGTTTACCGTGAGTCTGAAATCAGTCGTATTGCCAAAGTGGCTTTTGATATAGCCGCCAAACGTGATAATCGAGTTTGCTCGGTTGATAAAGCTAATGTATTAGAAGTAACTGAACTGTGGCGCGAAGTGGTCACAAAAGAAGCAGAAGCGTTCAGCAATATAGAACTAAGTCATATGTATGTCGATAACGCCGCAATGCAATTAGTGCGTGCACCAAAACAGTTTGACGTAATGGTAACAACCAATATGTTCGGCGATATATTATCCGATTGCGCGGCGATGTTAACCGGTTCCATTGGCATGCTACCCTCAGCATCGTTAGACATTAACAGCAAAGGTATGTATGAACCCATTCATGGTTCAGCACCGGATATAGCCGGACAGAACATTGCAAACCCATTAGCAACTATTTTATCCGTTGCGATGATGTTGCGTTATTCACTTAACGATGTAAAAAATGCAGAACGCATCGAAGTAGCCGTTAACAACGTATTAGATCAAGGTTTACGCACAGCAGATATATACAGCGATGGCATGAAAAAAATTAGTACCTCAGAAATGGGTGATGCGGTAGTAGCTGGATTGTAATTTTATGAACTACGAATGTATGCTTTCAGGTACCTTCGTAGTTATTAAAATTAAATATTAAGAATTAAGAATTAAAATTAGAGGAATGGAAAAATGAAACGTGTAGGTTTTGTTGGTTGGCGCGGTATGGTTGGCTCGGTGCTTATGCAGCGAATGCGGGACGAAAATGATTTTGCAGATATTGAACCGGTATTTTTTACCACATCACAAACTGGTCAGGTCGGCCCCGAGGTTGGTAAAGACATCCCAACCTTAAAAGATGCAAAAGATATCAACGAACTCAGTTCAATGGATGTCATTATTAGCTGTCAGGGTGGTGATTACACCAACGTGGTTTATCCTGAGCTACGCAAGTCGGGCTGGAATGGTTACTGGATTGATGCTGCTTCTTCATTACGGATGGTGGATGAAAGCATTATCGTCCTCGATCCTGTTAACAAGAATACCATAACCGATGGAATTAAAAACGGCGTTAAAACTTATGTTGGCGGTAACTGTACGGTTAGCTTAATGCTAATGGCTGTGGGTGGTTTATTCGAAAAAGATTTGGTTGAATGGATTACACCAATGACTTATCAAGCCGCATCCGGTGCTGGCGCACGAAATATGCGTGAGCTTATCCGTCAGATGGGAGCAATAAACGACAATGTTAAAGCGCTTAATGACGATCCGGCTTCTGCTATTTTAGATATCGATAAAAAAGTAACTGACTTTATTCGTAGCGACGCCTATCCAACTGAACAATGGCCAGCACCATTAGCCGCAAGCCTTATTCCCTGGATTGATGTACCGCGTGATACCGGCCAAACAAAAGAAGAATGGAAGGCACAAGTTGAAACCAATAAAATTCTTGGTCGCTCCGATAACCCTGTGCCTATTGATGGTCTCTGTGTTCGTATAGGTGCAATGCGCTGTCACTCGCAAGCCTTAACAATTAAGATGACGCAAGATGTTCCTTTAGATGAAGTAAGCGACATGCTGGCACAACATAGCGACTGGGTTAAAGTGGTTGCAAATGAACCTGCTGTGACAATTAAAGAACTCACACCTGCGGCAGTCACTGGCACCTTAAATGTACCGGTCGGTCGAATGCGCAAATTATCGATGGGTAATGATTATTTATCTGCCTTTACGGTTGGCGATCAACTACTTTGGGGTGCGGCGGAACCTTTAAGACGTATGTTAAGAATCTTGTTGGAATCTTAATCACACTCGCAGCATTCCAGTTTTAGCTTTGCTTATTCCGACAAATATTTTTATGAGTTGAGAGCAAGCAAAGTTAAATTCAAAAATATTACTCTATGAATGTAAATTTAACACTGTATTTATGTTGAATAATGCAATTGTTTTTAGATGGCTTTATGGTGTTTTGCAATACAAAAAGGCACTAGTTAACAAAATAAAAATATTTTTAGCATGTGAAAAATATAAACTTAATAGTCTAGTCATAAAAAATCCTTAAAAATTTATTATAAAATGAAAAAGCCATTGAAAAATTATGTATATTGCAATAAATGATTATTTAACAATCAAAATTTAATTGTTATTTGCAATATATAAGTTCCTCCTTAAATTAATAATCCCTGATATTCATAAATTTCACCTGGCTGAGTACACAGTATGGCTATGATAGTATTTTAGCTGTTTTTGTATTAGGCCGTGATGACTTATGGCTTCAGTACTAAAAATAGAACAATCTAAATCGGATAACAAAAATATAACAGGGAGGGCACAATGCCTAAACAATTTAAACGAAAATGCCTGTATGGCTTGCTTGCTGCTACATTAGTAGTGCCAACAGTTAGTATGGCGCATAAAAAAGATGATAAGAAAAAAATCTATATCATGCACACCGGTGATTTACACGGTGATACAAGTTCACATCCAAATGCGCGTGCAGATGCAACGGGCTTACTCGAAGGTGGTCTGGCGCGTGCTGCAACCATTATTAAAAAATTAAAAGCAAAACATAAAGGCAAAATAGTCTGGGGACATACGGGTGACAGTATTCATGGTAGTGCACTTGCTACTTATACCCAGGGTCGAGCCATGACTGATATCTGGGATGCATTAGCACCCGATGTACTTGCTCCCGGTAACTGGGAATTTGTATATGGTCTTTATCGCTATCAACAAATATTTGGTACAGCTGCAGACATTAAACCTATTGACCTAAGTAATCCGGCAATCAGAAAACAAATGTTTATGATTCCAGACGACCCAAGCGGCAAAGTTTATCAAGGTTTGAATCCGGATCGTGCATTTAAAACATCCAGCGATGGTGAAACACGTCGTTATCGTACTATTTCAGCGAATGCTTACTTTAATGGTAGTGATCCAGGTCCCGGTGTTGTACAAAAAGGTGCCGGTGAACTCTTTACCGATCCATACCATGTGCAAACCGTTAATGGCATCAAGATTGGTTTTATCGGTTGTACCACTAACCGTGGTCCGCAGGTTGTAAGTTCACGCGTTACCTGGGGTTTATCTTTTACCAACTGCATGGGTGGCGTAAAGTTCCCGCAAAACAAACCTATCCAATGGCCAGTAGGTCATCCTAACCGAGACGTGGCAGCTGAAAAACTAGATAAAACTGGCGGCACTAGCCCAGTTAAAGGTTCGACGGTTAAGTTCCGCACTGTTAATGAAATTGTAAAATTCACCACAATTTTACGCACGCCAATGGGCAGTGATACCCACTATATTAATTCAGCAACGGGCAAGGCCTGGAAAGGTGAAGGTGTTGATTTAGTGGTTGTTATGTCAGAAGCCGGTATTCCAGAAAGCCTGTGGAATGCAGAAACCACGGTGATGCCAGTAGGTGTGCGTTTCCCTGAAGTCATTTTATCTTCAGACACTCATGAACGAACTCGCGTACCTGTTGTTGCGGTGAATAAAGATGGTAATAAAACTCTTATCATCGAGGAAGGCGAAGACGCTATGCAAGTGGGTTTGATTGAGCTTGAGTTTAAAAATGGCAAGCTTAAAGAATGGGAATGGCATCGTTATGACATTGATGAATCCATTCCAGAAGACGCAGAAATTGCAGCCATTATTAAAAGTGTTGAAGCACCGTTCACCAGTGTTGCCGGTGGCGGTAGCTGGAAAGAGGGTGATAGTTTTATCAACCCGTTCAGTGGCTATGCTTTAACCGTTCCTTTTGATTTTGTAATTGGTCAAACCGATATCGTATTGGAGCGTAATCGTTTTTCTTTCGAGCAAGATCCCGCCAACCTGAAAATGCCAGCAGACATCGAAGGTACTTTGCATGATATTTTTGCGGATTCATTCCGTGCAATGTCGGGCTCCGATACTGGTGAAATTCGTGGCTTCCGTTATAACAATACAATTATGCCGGGTGATATCACGATTAAAGATGTTTATCACAGCTTAACGATTGGTGCGATGATTGCGCAAGGTATTATCCCGTCATCACCAGAAGCAGAACATGGTGCCCCGTTAGATCAAGCTGGTAAATGTATCTTCGATAAAACCAACCCTGATCGTTACGACAATAAGAAAAACAAATGTCACTTCCTTGGATGGCCACGTTCTTTAGTTCAAACATTTGAACTATCGGGTAACGGTACCCAACAGCCAAATATTCCTGGCTGGAGCGGTGGTTGGTTCTTTAACTACTCAGGTGTGAACTTCGATCTGGATGTGTTCCAACCTAATTTTGATAAATACGGTAGCAAATTACGCTCACGTGTATCAAATGTACGTTTGGTTGATTCCATTACAGGTCAAGATTTAAATGGTGGCGTATTGCCTAAGACGATTAAAATGGGTGCGTATTATTACGATGCTGATTTCAATCGAATTAACCGTAACCAAATCGTCACCAAAGGTAGCTGTATTAAAGCCGGTTTCCCTGGGTTAACACGTGCATGTGCTGATACTAAAATGAAGATTGTGGCTAAAGTTGGTAACAAATACGGCGATCAAATTGCCTGGGTTAGCTCTTCACAATTTGCAGCACGTAAAGCGGCCGGCTACGACGTTTATCCACTTGATGTTGTTGAAGCCTTCGGTCGTTACGTGAGTGGTAGTGATATCGAAATACTGGATCTCACCAGTGGTACTGCAGAAACCGTTAGCGTTAAAGGTTTAGGTGGCACGGTAGCTCGCACAGCGTTTGCTAAAACATTCCCACGTATCAATCTGCTAGATGCTTTACCAGATGGTCGTGATGAATTTGGTTTTGGCGTGATGCAACCAATGCGTGGTGCAACTAAAACACCTGCGCGCCGTGTTGATACGCCAGCTGATGAAGGACACTTCTAAACCGGTATAGTATCTTGAAATAATAATAATAATTATTTAAGTTTAAGCCCGCTTTGTTTGAAGCGGGCTTTTTTAGTGCCCGTTTCTTTACCCTACGGGCACTTATGATCTTTTTCTTCCTAAATCCACTTAATCTCAATACCCGTCTTTACTCTGATCTTTTTCTTCCTAAATCCTCTTAATCTCAATACCCGTCTTTACTCTGATCTTTTTCTTCCTAAATCCACTTAATCTCAATACCCGTCTTTACTCTGATTTTTTTCTTCCTAAATCCAC
>VAPM010250815.1_pt1 | contig 57471 bp, 62 predicted proteins | sample 3395091 | NCBI WGS metagenome assembly VAPM01 (sample SAMN08290445, study PRJNA428436) | hydrothermal vent metagenome | isolation source: Deep-sea hydrothermal vent chimney 3 | place: Pacific Ocean: Juan De Fuca Ridge
AATGTGATGATGAAAAACAATGCGGTTAAGTATTTAGCCGAATCTTTAAGCAATCAAAAAATAGCAACCTATCGATTTGATAAAAGTGTGCTGAAATTCACTAAAAAAGACAGTTTAAAAATAAAAGCATTAACCTTTAAAACTTTTATTAATGAAGCCAAATCTGTGATTGAATACTTTAAAAATACCAAAAAATATTCAAAAATAATAGTTGCAGGTCACAGTCAAGGTAGTTTAGTCGGAATGGTTGCTGCTCAAAATAATGTAGATGCTTTTATTTCATTAGAAGGAGCTGGCAGACCTATTGATGAAATCTTAGTAGAACAAATTGAAAAACAAGCTCCTTTTTTAAAAGACGAAACTGCTAGAGTTTTAGCTGAATTAAAAAAAGGTAAATTGGTTACTGACTATAATCTAATGCTAGCCAGTTTATTTAACAAAACCGTACAACCTTTTTTAATTTCCTGGATGAAATACAATCCACAAAATGAAATTAAAAAATTAAAAATTCCTATACTTATTATTCAAGGAACAAAAGACCTACAAGTTAAAGTAAAGGATGCAGAATTGTTGCACAAAGCAAATCCTAAATCTAAATTAGAACTCATTGAAAATATGAATCATATTTTTAAAGAAATAAAGGGGGCTATTAATGAAAATATGCAATCGTATTCCAATCCTAATTTACCAGTAATGCCAGAACTAACAACCAGTATTGTTAATTTTATAAAAACCTTAAATTAAACAGATGGCAAAGAAAAAAGCTTTTGCTTTACGAATAAATGAGGATATATTAAAAGCAATTGAAAAATGGGCTTCTGATGAATTTAGATCTACCAACGGTCAGTTAGAATGGATGCTAAACAAATGCTTAAAGGATGCAAACCGATTACCAAAAAATAAAAATACCAAAGAAGAAGATGTTTGAAGTTAAAAATTTAACGCACCAAAATCCACTATTAAATAAACTCATAATTAGTAATGATACTTTGCATTTAAAAAGTATTATTTATCCTAATTTAGGAGCATCATTACAACAACTAAATTTAAATAATAAGGCAATACTTAATGGTATTACTGATGATGAAAATGGAATAGAAACTTACAAAAACATGTTCAATTCTGCTTTTTTATTTCCTTTTCCAAACAGAATTGAGCACGGAAAATATTCTTTTGAGGGTGAAAATTATCAGTTAGCTTGCAACGAATCAGCATTGAATAATGCAATTCACGGACATATTTATAATAAATCTTTTAAAATTAAAAATATAGAATCTTCAGAGACTAAAGCTTCTATTATATTAAATTATGATTATAAGGGCGACATAGACGGATTTCCTTTTCCTTATAAATTAAGTATCATTTATAAATTTGAAAGAAATAGAATTACTATAACTTTTAAAGTGCTAAATACAGGTGAACAATTATTTCCTTTTGGAATTGGTTGGCATCCTTATTTTAATTCTAATAATTTAGCAGAAAGTGTGTTAAATTTTAAAGGAAAATTTCAATACAAATTATCAGATAAAATGATCCCAATTTCCAAACATCAGTTTCCCTTTAAAGCACCTCTTAAAATAAATGATATCTCTTTAGATGATTGTTTTATCTTAGAAAAACCAAAGATTAATTTAGCTACAAAAACTACCCATTTAGAAATTAATTTTAAATCTGTTTCCGAAACAAATTATCTCCAAATTTATACCCCAGAGAATAGAAAAAGTATCGCTATTGAACCTATGACTTGTGCTCCAAATTGTTTTAATAGCAAAGATGGATTGCTGAAATTAGCTCCGAATAAAACTTTTAACTGGGTCATTACTTTAAATTATGATTTAAAATAAAAAGAGGCTGTCTAAAAAGTTTTGAAAATCGTCATTCTGAATTTAATTCAGAATCTCATTTTGCTGATTACCAGCCGTTATGAGAACCTGAAACAATTCCGATAACCATCGGAACAGGTTGACGAAAATTTCACTTTTTAGACAGGCTCTTCATTTAATGAGTTACTTTTTGTTTCGGATGTACTAAAGTCATTTCATCAATTAAATTGGTGGCTCCTGCATATTTATCAATTATAAATAAAACATAACGAATATCAACCATTATGTTTCGGCAAATAGCTGCATCGTAATTATAATCGCTCATAGTTCCTTCCCAAACTCTGTCAAAATTAAGTCCTATCAAATTACCTTCAGCATCAATTGCTGGGCTACCAGAATTACCTCCTGTTGTATGATTAGTTCCTAAAAAATCGACTGGCATTTTACCATCTTCACCATATTTCCCAAAATCTTTAGATTTATATAATTGTTGCAATTTTTTGGAAACATCAAACTCGTAATCTCCTGGAATATATTTTTCCATAACTCCTTTTAAATGACTTACTGGCTCATAATAAACAGCATCTCTAGGCGAGTAACCTTTTACTTGTCCATACGTTACGCGTAATGTTCCGTTAGCATCAGGAAAAAATCGTTTATTTGGAAAAACTTGCATTAAAGCTTTCATATATTCTTTTTGAACCGCAGTAATTTTTAAATTTAGTTGTTGATAGGTTGGTTCAATAGTATTATAAAATAGAGTATGTAATTCTTTACCAAAAACATAGGCACTATCTTCATTTAATTTTTTTATTACTTCTTCCGGACTTCCTGTTAGTAATTCTTCTGCACCTTTTAAACTTGTTAATTTTGTAGTGGCATAAATAGCTGTTGCTAAAGTAGCCATATCATTTTGTTTTATATTGTCTGGTACATATTCCGCAGGGACATTTTTTGCGTATAAACCAACCAATTTTTCAAAAACAGGTTTATCTACTTCAGCACTATAATTTTTGTATTTCCCCTTAAAACTTTTTAAAACTGACGCTCTTCTTCTTTCAAAAGCGGCAACTCCTCCTCTACTGTACGCTTGTTCTAATTGAAATGCTTTAAAAGTACTATTCAATAATTCCACATTTCTATAAGCTACTTCAATCCAATAATCACGAGCTAAAGCAACTTTTTCAATCTCTTTATATAACTGCTCAAAATCTGATAAAATAGATTTATAACCAACTAAATCCTTTGCCTCAACTTCTTTTGAAAATTCTTTTTCTAAAGCTTGTTTTTTTTCAATTCCTTTAGATTTTTTGATTCCTTGATCTTCACCAATCCATTTTTTCCAGTAATTGGCAATGCTCGCATATTTTGAAGCATATTTTATTTTGATGTTTTCATCTTTTCGCATAAAACTATCTACAATTTTTAAAGCATTAGCTCTAATTTTAATTTTAGCAGGATTTAATATATTCACAATTTGATTTACCGCAACCGAAGGCAAATATTCATTAGTACGTCCTGGAAAACCAAAAACCAAAGTAAAATCTCCCTCTTTTACACCATCTAAAGAAATTGGTAAATAATGTTTTGGTGTATATGGAACGTTGTTTTCTGAATATCCTGCTGGTCTATTATTTGCATCTGCATAAATTCTAAACATAGAAAAATCTCCAGTATGCCTAGGCCACATCCAATTATCAGTATCTGCCCCAAATTTCCCAATAGAAGATGGTGGTGCACCAACTAAACGAATATCTTTAAAAACTTCAGTAACTATTAATAGATATTGATTGCCTTTATAAAACGATTTTACATACGCATTTTGCCAAGTTTCTTTTTGTGCATTTTTAGCAATTTTGGAAACGTTTTGATTAATAATTTTCATTTTAGAAGCTTCATCCATAGTATCAGAAACTCCATTAAAAACAGCTTTGGTAACATCATCCATTCTAACAATAAAAGTTACAGTCATTTCCGGATTTGGTAATTCTTCACTCTTATTCATTGCCCAAAAACCATTTTTCAAATAATCATGATTAACCGATGAATGTGATTGAATTGCACCATAACCACAATGATGATTAGTTAACAACAATCCGCTAGGTGAAATTACTTCGGAAGTACATCCGCCATTAAAATGAGGTACTGCATCTTTTAAACTAGATTTGTTTACGCTGTAAATATCTTCAGCAGTCATTTTACTACCCAATTGTTGCATTTCACTTTCATTTATTCCCGCTAATAAAGAAGGAATCCACATTCCACCTTGAATGTCTTTTGTATTTTTTAATACTATTTCTGTTAATTTTGGAGCTTCTATTTGTGAAGTTTTTTGTACTGTTTTACACGATACTACTAAAAATATCAATAAAAAACTTAGTTTAAAATATTTCATTTTTTATTTATTTATAGAACAAATATAAGCAACAGAAACCACTTTTTTTAGTTCAAAATTCATAAAAACATGTAAATTAGCCAAAATTCAAAAAACCATATGGATACAACACCGTTAATAACTCAAGATACCATTGCATTTGGTATTATAATGTTTACTTTAGGCTTTGTTTTTTACACCTCTGACAGTGAAAATAAAAACTGGAAAAAGTTTTACAAATTTGTACCGGCTTTATTAATGGCATACTTATTACCTGCAATTTTTACTTCAGTAGGCATTATTTCTCCAGAATGGGAAACCGTAAATAGTTCAGGCAAAATAGTAGAACATTCCTCAAAACTATATTACATAGCTAGTAGATTTTTATTACCAGCAGCATTGGTTTTAATGACCTTGAGTATCGATTTAAAATCGTTATTTAATTTAGGTCCAAAGGCACTAATTATGTTTTTAACAGGAACCGTTGGAATAATAATTGGAGGACCAATAGCCATTTGGTTAATTTCATTTGTATCACCAGAAACGGTTGGTGGAGTTGGTCCAAATGCTATTTGGAGAGGACTAGCAACTTTAGCAGGAAGCTGGATTGGCGGTGGTGCTAACCAGGCTGCAATGCTAGAAATTTACGAATACAATCCTAAAAAATATAGTGGAATGGTGTTGGTTGATATTGTTGTTGCTAATTTATGGATGGCAATTATTTTAATTGGAGTTGGCAAAACTAAAAAAATTGATAAGTGGTTTAAAGCAGATACCTCAGCAATTGAAAAACTAAAGGAAAAAGTAGCTTCATTTTCTTCAAAAATAAATAGAAATCCATCGTTAACCGATTTAATTGTAATTTTAGCTATTGCATTTACTGCTGTTGGATTTTCTCATTTCGGTGCAAATGAAATTTCCTCCTATTTGAAAAATACTTTTGAAGCTGTAAGTGATAAAAGTTCTGCATTATCTTCCTTTGGTTCTCAATTCTTTTGGATGATAAGTATTGCCACTGCTATTGGTATTATTTTATCGTTTACTAAATTTAAACTATACGAAGGAGCTGGAGCCAGTAAAATTGGCAGCATATTTATCTACATATTAGTTGCAACTATAGGTATGAAAATGGATTTGGGTAAAATATTTGATAATCCTGGAATTATTTTTATTGGACTAGTTTGGATGACCATTCATGCCGTTTTATTAATAATCGTTGCTAAACTTATAAAAGCACCCTTTTTCTTTTTAGCAGTTGGTAGCCAAGCTAATGTTGGAGGTGCTGCATCTGCACCTATTGTTGCAGCTGCATTTCACCCTTCATTAGCAACTGTTGGAGTTTTATTGGCTGTTTTTGGTTATGTGGTTGGAACGTATGGTGCTATGTTGACAGCAGAATTAATGCGAATTGTTGCTACTTAAAAATTTCAAAAACCAAATAAAAATTAGATATTTGTAGTATAAAATTTTAGATATGAAAAAAGTAGTTGTTAGTATTTTTGTAGTTGTTTTATTGATTTCTTGTAATCAAAAAAAACAAGGAAATATGTTAGTTCATGGAACTATTAGTGGACTTAAAAAAGGAACTGTTTATCTTCAAAAGTTAAAAGATACAGCACTTATTTCTGTTGATTCTGTTAGTTTAAATGGAATAAACACATTTACATTAACCGATAATGTAAAAAGTCCCGAAATATATAACCTTACTTTGAATGAAAAACCTGATGAAAAAATAGCTTTTTTTGGGGAAAAAGGTGAAATTACTATAACTACCAAACTTTCAAAATTTGAAGTTGGAGCAAAAATTACTGGTTCAAAAAATCAAGATTTGTTGGAAGAACATAAAACAATGCTCAAAAAATTTAATGATAAACAATTAGATTTAATAAAAGAAAAGTTTGATGCTCAAAAAAATAATGATTCCGAATTATTAGCTAAAATTGAAAAGGAAGAGCAAAATTTAATAAAACGAAAATATTTGTATACCACAAATTTTGCCATTCAACATAGTAAATTTGAAGTAGCACCTTATATCGCTTTAACTGATTTGTACTATGCCAACATTAAGCTTTTAGATACTGTTAATAGCTCTTTATCTAAAAAAATCAAAAAATCTAAATACGGAATAGAATTATCAAAATTTATTGATAATATAAAGAAAATTGAAAAGTAAAATTTCATTTTACGAAACTATTTTCAATTTAATCTTTCCTTTGATATTCGTGTAACAAAATAAGCTAATAAGCTACTTATTAGTTGAAATCAACAACTTGTGACCAAAGACCTTGAACATAAATTTATTTCTGAGTTTCAAAAAAACCAGAATATAATACATAAAGTATGTAGAATATATACCAATAATCAAGATGCACATAATGATTTGTTTCAGGAAATTACTATTCAACTTTGGAAAGCCTATCCTAAATTTAGAGGTGATGCAAAACTAAGTACATGGATGTACCGAATTGGTTTAAATACTGCCATTACTTTATTTAGAAAATCAAAACGAAGCATTAAAACTCAAGATTTTGATTCGGTTATCTATAAAATTGAATCTTCTGATTATGATGATACTGAAGAAGAACAACTTAAGTTAATGTACAAAGCAATTCGTCAATTATCTGATATAGATAAAGGACTTATTTTTTTGTATTTAGAAGATAAAAATTACAAAGAAATATCTGAAACCTTAGGAATTTCTGAAGTAAATGCACGCGTTAAAATGAGCCGAATAAAAACTCGGCTAAAGAAAATATTAAATCCGTAAATTATGGATGAATTAGAATTATTAAAGAAAGATTGGAAAAAGCAAGAAGGAAATTTTAAGGAATTATCTTATAATGAAATTTATAAAATAATTCAAAAAAAATCTTCTTCTGTTGTAAAATGGATTTTTATTATTTGTTTAGCTGAATTTCTATTTTGGGGAGTTGTTAGCCTTTTTATTCCTGATAGTATTTATGACATTTATAAAAAACTTGATTTAAATTTTATTTTAAATATAAGTTATGTTTTAAATTATATAATTGTTTTTGTTTTTCTGTATCTATTTTATAAAAATTACAAAGCCATTTCTGTTACTGATAGTACTAAAATGTTGATGAAAAATATTATTAAAACAAGGAAAACAGTTAAATACTACGTGTATATAAACGTTTTTTTAGCTGCCATTTTTTCTATCATATTAAATTACTCAATGGTTATTAAAGGTTTTAAAACTATGAATATTAGTGAGACAGCTCAAGCAAATTTAAATATTACTTCATTAGATTATACCACGCTAGTAATCAGCTTAATAAGCTTTATTTTAACTATTCTTTTAATTTGGGGATATTATAAACTTATCTATGGATTTTTACTTAGAAAACTTAATAAAAATTATAAAGAATTAAAATCTTTAGAATTTTAAATTATAAAAGATGTAATCTAAAAAGTAAAATTCTCGTCAACCTGAACTTGTTTCAGGTTCTCATAACAATTAGTAATCAGCAAGATGAGATTCTGAATTAAACTTGTCTGCTGGCAAGCAGGTTCATAATAACGATTTTAAAGACTTTTTAGACTGTCTAAAATTTATCATTAAACTCTATTATCTCCATCTAATATATCTCCTATTCCTCCTAATATACTTCCTTCTCCTCTTCGTTTATTTCCTGTTTGAGGTGCTAAAGCTAAAACCCTACCTGCTAACCTACTAAACGGTAACGATTGAATATAAACTATTCCTGGACCTTTAAGCACTGCAAAAAACAAACCTTCACCACCAAATATTGTATTTTTAATTCCACCTACAAATTCTATATCATAATCTATATCTTTTGTAAAACCAACTATACAACCTGTATCTACTTTTAAAACTTCACCAGCCTGTAATTCTTTTTTAGACATATTACCTCCGGCATGAACAAAAGCCAATCCATCTCCTTCTAATTTTTCCATGATAAAACCTTCACCACCAAACAAACCTCGTCCTAATTTTTTAGAAAACTCAATACCAACTGAAACTCCTTTTGCTGCACATAAAAATGCGTCTTTCTGACAAATAAATTTTCCATTTACTTCACTTAAATCTATTGGAATAATTTTTCCTGGATAAGGTGCAGCAAAAGAAACTTTCTTTTTACCAGAACCTTCATTTGTAAAAAGCGTCATAAACAAACCTTCGCCTGTTAATAATCGTTTCCCTGCAGAAAATAATTTTCCCATAATTCCTGTATCTTTATTTGAGCCATCTCCAAATATGGTATTCATTACAATTCCTTCATTCATCATCATAAAACCACCAGATTCTGCCACTACGCTTTCTTGTGGATCTAATTCTATTTCCACAAATTGCATTTCTTCTCCGTGAATGTAATAATCTATTTCATGTGCATTCATAAGTATATTATTTTTTAGTTTTAAGTCTAACACTCCATTCAAATTCATAAGCAGAAACCTGATCTCCTTTTTCATCAATTCCAACAGATTTCATAGTAATGGTTTGTCCTTCACCTGTTTCAATTGTATTTTTTAGAGCTTCATCAATTAAATTACCATTATCACAAGTAAATGTAATAAGTCCTGTAGCTTTTTTTGTAAATGTACTTTTATTGTTAGTGACTAACATAGAAATTGGCTTACTACTTTCCTTAATTTTTTTAATAACCAAAGCACCTGTGCTTAATTCTGCTGCCATAGATTGAACCGCAAAATACATAGATTTAAATGGATTTTGGTTTATCCATCTATGCTTAACTTTTACTATTGCTAAATCATTATTCAATTCCTTTAATTTAACTCCACATAAATAAGCCGATGGTAATTTAAACATCAAAAACCTATTCATTTCCTTTACTGTTACACTCATATTTTAATTAATTATTGGCAACAAGTTACTTAAAATATAGTTATCAAAAATTATTATTATTCGTTAAAATTATGTTAATATTTAGTACTATGTGTTGCATACTACTATCTTTTATCTATATATTTGCATAGTATAATAATAAGCATAACCATATTATGATAACCACTAAAAATACAAGTACCGCTTTTTTAATACATATATCTGCATTTGCAAGCTATGTTTTCCCATTTGGCGGAGTAATTGCTCCGTTAATAATTTGGCAGGTAAAAAAGGATGAAAGTTCTTATATAGATGAACAAGGTAAAAAAGCAGTAAACTTTAATTTAAGCTTTGCACTATATTCATTTGTTATTGGTTTAAGTGCTTTTTCAAGCTTCTTTTTTCATTTTCCAAATTTTATTGGACTATTTGGAAGCGTGTCTTTGGTAGCAATTATTGCTATAATTAGATTCATTCTTATTGTAATGGCTGCCATTAAAGTCAATAACAATGAATATTTTAAATATCCGTTAACCATACAATTTATTAAATAACCCAATGCTTTTAATCTAAAAATTACCATTTATGAAGATAGAAAACACAAAAGCACAAATGCGAAAAGGCGTTTTAGAGTATTGCATTTTATCGTTACTACAAAACGATGATGCATACACTTCTGAAATACTTTCGCAATTAAAAGATGCAAAATTAATAGTTGTGGAAGGAACCATTTATCCGCTACTAACACGCCTAAAAAATGCTGGTTTGTTAAGCTACAGATGGGAAGAATCAACATCTGGACCACCGCGTAAATATTACGCATTAACCGAAACGGGAAAACTATTTTTAAAAGAATTAAACACTACTTGGAACGATTTAGTAGAGGCAGTAAGTTTAGTAACCACCAACAAATCAACAAAAAAATGAATAAGACAATAAATATAAATTTAGGAGGTATCTTTTTTCATATCGATGAAATAGCTTATCAAAAACTAAAACGCTATTTAGATGCCATTAGAAAATCATTAAGTGATGACCCTCAAGGAAGAGATGAAATCATAAACGATATTGAACATAGAATTGGTGAATTATTATCAGAACGAATTACCAATGACAGGCAAGTAGTCAACGAAAATGACATTGATGAAATTACTAAAATAATGGGGAAACCAGAAGACTATTTGGTAGATGAAGAAATATTTAATGACGAACCAAAACCTAGAAAAAGCACTTCTTCTAAAAAATTATTTAGAGATGGAGATGATAAATTTTTAGGAGGTGTTTGCTCAGGATTAGCACATTACGTAGGTATTGATGTTATTTGGATGCGTATTATTTGGTTAGTCCTTTTATTTGGATTTGGTATTGGATTTTTAATTTATCCTTTATTATGGATTTTAGTTCCACAGGCTGAAACCACTGCCGAAAAATTACAGATGAAAGGTGAACCTGTTAATATTGACAATATTGAACGTAAAATTAGAGAAGAATTAAGTAACGTAACCTCTAAAGTAAAAGATGGAGTAAATAATGTTGCAGACACTGTCAAAAGTTCAGAATTTCAAAATAAGGCAAAGTCTGGATTTCAAGATTTAGTTGATATTTTAGGTAAAATAATTCTTGTTATTTTGCAAGTAATAGGGAAATTTATAGGTGCAATTTTAATACTAATTGCTGTCTTAACTTTATTAGGTCTAATATTTGGGGCGTTTTCTTGGGGTAGCTTTGAAGTATTAGGTTTTAGAGAAGGATTTGTTCATTATCCAGAATTTATTTATAATCATATTTTACCACCATGGTTATTAATAATTTTTGTTTTTACAGCTGTAGGAATTCCGTTCGTAGTATTATTTATGCTAGGTTTAAAAATACTTTCTAATAATATAAAATCATTTAGCACTACTACAAAATTATCACTTTTAGGAGTTTGGATTATTGCTTTGTTAGGCTTAGGTTTTGCTGCTATTAACTTTGCTACACAAACCTCATCTAACGGTGTTTTTAATACTACCAAAGAAATAAATATTACCGCTCAAGATACTTTAAAGGTTAAAATAATTGCCGATGAAAATTTATCTAACAAGCGAGAATTTCGTAAAAGATACGATACCGAAATAGTGTATGACAATACCATTCAAAAATTATATTCCACTAAAATTAATGTAGATATAAAACCAACGGATAACAATACCGGATATTTAAAAATTAGAAAAAGTTCAGAAGGTAATAATAGATTAAACGCAAATAATACTGCTGAGAGTATTGAATATCAATTTGAACTAACCAACAACAACCTACTATTAAATGGATATTTTTTAAGTGATATAGAAAATCAATTAAAAAACCAAGAAGTTGATATAACCATTTATCTACCTGTAAATTCTATTATATATTTAGATAAATCTACTCGTACTTTTTTAGATGATGTAGATAATATTCAAAATATTTACAATGGAGATATGCCAAAACATTATTATTTAATGCAGGAAGATGGTTTAAAATGTTTAGACTGTGACCCTAGTATTTTTAGTGAATCCTATAGAAATAAAGAAAATCATTTTAAATTAAATATTGATGAAAATGGCGTTAAAATAAAAGTTAAAAATGGAGCAAAAAAGGCTGATATTAAAATTGATGAACATGGTATAATTATAAATTAAAAAGCCAAACAATAATTTAAGAATTAGCCTATAAACAATTTATTTGTATATCCGCAAAAGTTCATAAATTTATAAAGTACGTCATTCTGAACTTGTTTCAGAACCTCATAACACTTGTATTGTAAATCAACATAATAAGGCGAGACCCTGAAATAAATTCAGGGTGACAGTATTAACTATATAATTAAAAACGGATATACATACAATTTATATAAAACAAATGAAAAAAATTAATTTATTAATATTATTTATATTTTGCCTTAATATTTCACAAGCTCAAAATACATTTACTGCAATTGTAAAAGACAAACAAACTAATGAACCTTTATTTGGTGCTGATTGTATCTTAAAGGGAACAACTAAAGGTTTGAGTGCAAGTATGGATGGTGAAATAACCATCCAAGATATTAATAATGGAAAACAAACATTCCTTTTTTCTTATATTGGCTATAAAACTGTTGAAAAAGAATTAAATTTTCCTTTGCAAGATAGTTCTCCTATTATTATATATCTTGAACAAAATCAGACTCTAAAAACCGTAACTGTTTATTCTACACGAACAAATAATAGAATTGAAGAAATTCCTACAAAAGTTGAAGTTCTTGGGCAAGAAGAAGTTATTGAAGAAACCGCAATAAATCCTGGAAACATTTCCAAATTATTAGGTGAAACTTCAGGAATACAAGTACAACATACTTCTGCAATTTCAGGTAATGTAAGTTTTCGTATTCAAGGTTTACCAGGAAAATACACACAACTTTTACAAGATGGTTTTCCAATGTATGGAGGATTTTCATCAGGATTAAGCTTATTACAAATTCCTCCGTTAGATTTACAACAAGTTGAAATAATAAAAGGTTCTGCCTCTACACTTTATGGAGGTGATGCCATTGCTGGAATAGTAAATTTAATAACAAAAAAACCGAAAAGAAAGTCTGAATTTTCAATATTATTTAATCAAACACATAAAGGTGGTCAAGATATTAGCTCTTTTTATTCAGGTAAAAAAGGAAAATTTGGAATTACATTTTTAGCAAGTAGTAATACACAAAAAGCAAAAGATATAAACGGTAATAATTTTACAGATATACCAAAATATAATAGAGCTGTTATTTCTCCTAAAATATTTTATGATTTCAATAAAAATAATCACCTACTTGTTGGATTTTCAAGTGTAATAGAAGATAGAATTGGTGGGGATTTTAATACTGTAAATGATAATTCTAGTAACAATAACTCATTTTTTGAGGAAAATAAAACTAAAAGGGTAAATACTAACCTTAAATTTGAAAGTGAAAGTAAGTCTGGAAATATTTTCACCGTAAAAGCTTCCTTTGGTAATTTTAACCGAAAAATGAAAACCAATACAAATCGTTTTAATGGAATTCAAAATACGATATTTACCGAGTTATCTTATTACATAAATTCAACTAAACACAAATGGGTTAATGGCTTAAATTATTATTCTGATAAATTTAATCAAAATCAGCCAACTACCAATCTACTAAATTACAAACACCAAACTATTGGGTTATTTTCTCAAGATAATTGGCATATTTCTAAAAAATTATTTTTAGAGCCTGGTATTCGTTACGATTATAATTATACTTATGGTAGTTTTTTACTTCCTAGATTGGCTATGATGTATCATTTTTCAGATACTTTTTTTACACGATTTAGTGTAGGATTAGGCTATAAACTTCCAACTCCTTTTACAGATGAAGCTGAAAGAAATAGATATCAAAACATTCAAATGCCAAACAATTTACGGGTGGAAAAATCTAATGGTGTAAATCTTGATTTTAATTATAAAACGCTATTATTTGATGAACTAAATTTAAGTATTAATCAATCCTTTTTTATAACAGACATTAATAAACCAATAATTGCAGATACTAATTTACTTCAAAATCAAATTGTTAGTTATAGAAATGCAAGTGGTAATATTTTAAGTAAAGGATTAAATACAAATATTAGTCTTAGATTAGATGAATTAGTTTTATACGTTGATTATACTTATTTAAAAGCTGAAAAATCATATGATTTTAACAAACCATTAGAATTAACACCTCAAAATAAAATAACATCAACAATTGCGTATGAAGATGAAGAAGAAGGTTGGAAAACAGCATTAGAAGCATTCTATTTTGGCAATCAGTATCTTGAAAATGGAAATAAAACACCAAATTACTGGTTACTTGGTGCATCTGCACAAAAAACATTTGGACATTTTACAATTGCTTTAAATATTGAAAATATATTAGATATTAGACAAACTAAATATGAAAATATTGTTAATAGGTCATTAAATAATCCAAATTTTAATCAGCTATATGCACCTTTAGATGGAGTTATTGGAAATATGGTACTAGAATTTACCTTATAAAAAACAATTCATCATGTTTAATCAACAATTCAAACTAATAAAATTTTAAAACCTCAACAAGATATTTACTTTTAAATCATTAAAAACTCAACAAATGAAAACAATAACTAAAATCACAACTTTACTTGTAGTGCTAATTATTACAACTTCATGTTTTATGGATGGCATTATGGGCATTAAAGGCAACCGAAATGTAATCAGCGAAAGCAGAACTATTTCATCAGATTTTAAAGAAATTGATATTCAACAAGGAATAAGTTTATACTTAACACAAGGAAATTCAACTACTTTAAAAGTTGAAGCCGATGAAAATATTATGGATTTATTAAAAACTGAAGTGGAAAACAATCAGTTAAAAATATATTTCAAAAAAAATGTTTACAGAGCAAAAGCACGAAACGTTTATTTAACCACAAATGAAATTTCAAGTATTGAAGCCTCTAGTGGTTCATCTGTTAAAACTGAAAATACTTGGCAAACAAACCAATTAAAATTAAGCACTAGCAGCGGAAGTTCTGTTAAAATTAATGTAAATGCAAATGATATTACTAGTTCATCATCAAGTGGTTCAACTATGTGGCTTTATGGAAAAACCAATAATTTTTCAGCAAAAGCAAGTAGCGGAAGCTCTATTAATGCAAATGAATTAAAAAGTATTGATGCAATAGCAAAGGCAAGTAGTGGTGCTCACATTAGCGTAAATGTTTCAGGTAAATTAACTGCAAAAGCTAGTAGTGGTGGTGGTGTTGGTTTTGAAGGAAATCCAACCGAAATCAATAAAGAAACCTCCTCAGGAGGTAATGTATCAGGAAGCTAATTCCAATTTATATATTTAAATTGTTAAAGCCAGTTCAACAAGTTTGAGCTGGTTTTTTTTAGAACTATTTAATTTTGTTTAAGTTAATTAATTTGTTAAATAATGATTCCCATCACTATTATTAATATAAAGTTGCCTACTTTTGTAGCTATTTTAGATATAAATTTATAAATATGCCTCAAAAAAATAAAGATCCACACACGTTTCATATTCCTGTAATGGGTTTAGCTTTTACCATTGACAGTCCAATTAAAATAGCTAAGTATGGAATTTCTTCTGTAATTTCTATTGTAGATGATATTTTAATTGAAAAAATGAATGAATTTTATACTAAAAAATTTAAGCTTCCTTTTAATTCAATTTCTAATAAAATAGAAGATTATAGAGCTAAAAGAATTACATCATATTTAAATACTGTTGACACTATAGTAAAGCAAAAATTTGAAGAATTAAAAACTAGTTTTGTCGAAAAAAGCAGTGAATTTGAAAAATACTTAGACTTATTGCCTGATTTTTCAAAAGTAAAAAAAGATTTCGTCACCTATTTTGAAACTAATGATTTCAAATCAAATATATCAAAATGGATTCAAAATAATTTAACACCTGGAAGTATAGATGTTAATATTATGACCAAGCTTGATAAATTGAATTATTCCAAAGGTAAAAAATTACCAACCGAATTTAACGATGCTCATGCGGCTTTAAGAGGTTTTGCTAATAGTAATTTACACTCATCTGTAGTTCTTTCAGCAGGAATGAACCCAAGATTGTATAGTTATTTTGAAAATTTTAAAGATTTTTTTCCTACCAAAGAAAACAGTTTAAACAAAAAAATAATTTTAAAAGTTAGTGATTACAGATCGGCTATTATTCAAGGTAAATTTTTAGCCAAAAAAGGATTATGGGTTTCTGAATACAGAATAGAATCTGGACTTAATTGTGGCGGACATGCTTTTGCTTCTGATGGTTATTTAATGGGGCCAATTTTAGAAGAATTTAAAACCAATAAGGATAATTTAATTGCTGAAGTTCATTCTATTTTAGTTACTGCTTTAAAAAATAAAGGAAAGCATTTTCCTGAAATCCCATTAGAATTAAATATTACTGTCCAAGGTGGAGTTGGCACTTCAGAAGAACATGAATTTTTATTAAATAATTATAACATTGATTCCGTAGGTTGGGGTTCTCCTTTTTTATTGGTGCCTGAAGCAACTACTGTTGATTCACCAACCATAAAAAAATTAGAAAAAGCTACTGAAAAAGATTTATATTTAAGTGATATTTCTCCATTAGGGGTGCCATTTAATAGCTTAAAAGGAAATACTAATGAATTAATTAGAGATCATAAAATTGCTAATAATAAAGCAGGAAGTTCCTGTCCTAAAAAGTTTTTATCATCAAATACTGATTATTCAGAAAAAGCAATTTGTACTGCTTCAAGAAAATATCAAACAATAAAATTAAATGAGTTAAAATCTAAAAACTTAAATTCCGAAGAACATACTACAAATGAACAAGGTATTACTGTAAAATCTTGCTTATGTGAAGGATTAGCAAATGCAGCTTTAATAAATAATAATATTCAACAAAAAGGTGAAAATAATGGTGTTGCTGTTTGCCCTGGGCCAAATATGGCTTATTTTTCAAAAGAAATTTCTTTAAAAGAAATGATTGATCATATTTATGGAAAGGTAAATGTAATTGCTACCAATAATCGACCTCATATGTTTATTAAAGAGTTATCGCTTTATATTGATTATTTTTCAAATAAAGTAAATGAAGCAAAGGACTCATTTACCATAAAACAAGAAAAATATCTTACAAATTTTCAAAACAATTTGAATGATGGTATAGACTATTACCAAAATTTATTTTCAAATTTCGACTCTAATAAAGCAACCTTACTTCAAGAATTAAATATTTTAAAAAAGGATTTATTTAATATAAGAATTCCCGTTTTAGTTAAAGCATAAAAAAAGAGGCTATTTAAAAAGTGAAATTTTTGTCAACTTGGACATGACAGCAGCAGGCGGGCTTGTTTCAGGTTCTTATAACAATTGGTAATTAATAAGATGAGATTCTGAATTAAATTCAGAATGACAGTTTTTAAAAATTTTCAGACAGTATCATTTTTTAAAATATTTGCGAACCACATTTAAAATCGGAAAGCGTTTTGTTTTCTAATATTTTTAAGGTGCTATCTCTAACTTTTGCCATTAAAATATTTAAACTACACTCCTCTTCACTTGTACAATCATCGCAACGTTCATAATGGTTTAAACTTACACAAGGTAACATTGCAATAGTACCTTCTAAAATTCTTATTAGTTCAGATACTTTTATAGTATCAGGATTTTTTTGTAAAAAGTAACCGCCTCCTTTTCCTTTTTTGGATTCTAAAATTCCATTTTTCTTTAAATTTAATAAAATACTTTCTAAAAATTTTTGAGGAATATTTTCAGAATTGGCAATTTCAGCTATTAATACTGGAGTATTATCTTCTTTATTGGCTAAATAACTTAATGCTTTTAATCCGTATTTCGTTTTTTTCGAAAGCATGTTTTAAAAATATAAATTTTAAATTATAATTCAGTGGGTTAGTATAACGAAAGTTGCGAGTTTGAAACAGTAATTTTTCGTTTGTTAAATGTAATATTTTTTAGGTTTAGAAACATTCTATTTTATCCAATTTAGCAATTTTGGTTATACATTGTTAGTAGCTATCTATTTATCCGATTTATTTTTTAAAGCTAATTTGGATAAAAGGACTTTAAATTCCTCTCCCGTATTTAATCTAACCTCTCTCAATAAATTTTCATCAGTTATCCATTTATTTTTTAATCCATTAAGTATTGGATTTAAATATAGTTTATAAAAATATGATGAAACAATATTAGATTTAATTGAAGGTTTCAACTTTTCTATTTCATAAGCAAGTATTGAAGCTCCTATTAGATTATTTAAAATAAGTTTTTTAACAAAACTATCCTCTTGTTTATCAAAAGCGGGAAATTTTTCTGGATTACACCATCTTTCGTATAAATCAATCCACTCTTTAAAACTTATATAATCTTGTTTATATTGATTGGTAATTTTATTTTCAGAAATTTCACCAATATAAATGGAATCCTCTTGGTTATTCTCACTGTCAAACTGCTTTAGAGTTGCATCAATAATTATATCATCATCGTTATCTAACTTTATCCAAAAATGATCGACTCCATTCATTTTACCGCTAATGATATTATTAGAATAACCCTGACTGTCAAGATAAATTGAAAGTACAAAACTGGTAGAAAAGCAAAATCCCTTAGGATTTTGTTTGCCAATACTAAGCATTGTTATCCGTTCAACAAGATCACGTAACCTTTTGTTATCTTCTTTTTTAAATTTGATATCGATCATTTCTGCTTGCTACTAACTTTTGGTAAAAACACTTCAGCCATCATACATCGTGCACTTCCACCTCCACAAGCTTCAATGGTACCCACATTACTGTATAAAATAGTAGCATATTTTTCTAAAGTAACTATTTGATTTTTTGTCAAACAATTATAAGCCGATTCACTCATTACAATATATTCCTTATCATTTTTGCCATAAACGGTTAGCATATTTCCTGCAAAATTATTGACTTGGACTTCCGTAATATTGATTATTTCTTTTCCGTCTTCTTTTAAATGCCTTTTCAAATTTTCTCGTTCTTTTTTATCATCAATGCTTGATAAACAAACTACAGCAAAACTTGGTGCTAGACACATCATAACATTGGTATGATAAATTTGCATTCGTTCACCATCTACAGTTTGGTATGCTTTAAAAATAACCGGCGTATATTCAAAATCTTCACAAAATTCAATTAATAAATCTTCATCAGCACGAGGAGACAAAGCACAATAGACTTTTTTATGAACTCTATCTAACACCAAACTACCTGTTCCTTCTAAATACAAACCTTCTTGTTCAGCCGAAGTGTAATCTATAAAATTATTAATTTGAAATTCTTTTTCTTCAAGAATATCAAAAATATCTTCTCTTCTTTCTAGTCGTCTATTTTCTGCAAACATTGGATACAATCCAACATTTCCATTTTGATGAAAAGAAACCCAGTTATTTGGAAAAATAGAATCTGGAGTGTTAGGTTCTAAAGTATCTTCAACCACAATCACATTAACTCCAATATCTTTAAGCTTTTCAACAAAAGTATCAAACTCTGCTTTTGCTTTACTTTGAACTGTTGAAGGTAGCATTTCATCTAATACTTTTTGATAATAATTATTTACAGCAGTTTGCTCATTCATTCTAAAAGCAACTGGCCTAATCATTAAAATACTATTTGTAGCTTGTTTCATTCTATAAATTTTAAGTTCTTTCGAGTGGTAAAGTTGAACACCGCAATAATCCCTCTTGCTTAGCAATTTCTGCATAGGGAATTTCTTCTACAATAAATCCATTTGCTCTTAACCAATTATTCAACCTAGTGAAATTTCGTTCAGAAACTACTACTGTTTCTGAAATTGAAAATACATTAGAATTCATATTATACATTTCATCTCTAGTGATTTCAAAAATATTATTTTTCCCAAAAATAGAAACCAAATAATTATAATCCTCTTCTAGTAAAAAACCATTTTTATGAATGATAGCTTTATTTTTACCAATAGGCTGAAAACAACAATCTAAATGCAACGCGTTTTCTTTTGGGTTTGTTGATTTTCGTAATTCAAAAGATTTCACTTTCTTATTAAGAAACTTTTTTATAAAATAATTTACCGCAGCTTTATTGGTTCGGGCTGTAATTTGGTTCGGATAGTCAGAAGCAGTATAAGTTCCAATAAATAAATGTTCGTTCCATGGCATCACATCTCCACCTTCAACATGAACTTCTTCTGGAAGCGTTATAATATTAGATGAATGTATCTGATTTAAAACATGATTAATAGCTTGTAATTCATTAATTCTATCAGGTAAAATATTAGATTTAAAGAATAAATTATCTATTACAAAACCAATATCACGAGTAAAAATTTGGTTTACATTTTTCAATACTTTTGGACGATAAACTTTAACATCATATTTTAAAAGAACCGCATTAAAAGCATCCATTTCGGCAATCATATCTTTTTCAATAGGATAAGTTCCTGCTAAAACATGTAGTTTTGATTTAGGATCATAACAGTCTTCGGGTTTTGGAGTAGAACCATTATTATTGGCAATTCCAAGGATTACAGATTTTAAACGTGAAGTTTCGTTTTTTATATTTAATGGGATTTTCATATTTTCTCAATCAACTTAAAAATTAAGTATATAGCTTAAAAAAGCCAACTTTCATTGGCTTTTTTTATCCTTGCTATCTGTTTTTTATTGAAGTATATTTTCTTAAATTTTCACCAACATATAGTTGACGAGGACGACCAATTGGCTCATGATTTAAACGCATTTCTCTCCATTGAGCAATCCAACCTGGTAGACGACCAATAGCAAACATTACCGTAAACATTTCAGATGGAATACCTAATGCTCTATAAATTATTCCAGAATAAAAATCAACATTTGGATATAATTTTCTACTTACAAAGTATTCATCTTTTAAAGCAACTTCTTCTAAATGTCTTGCTATTTTTAATGCAGGATCATCAATATTTAAATCTTTTAAAACCTCATCAGCATAAGATTTGATAATACGAGCTCTTGGATCGAAATTTTTATAAACTCTATGTCCAAATCCCATTAATCGGAATGGATCATTTTTGTCTTTAGCTTTTAAAATATATTTTTCAACATCACCACCATCTTTTTCAATTTTCTCTAACATTTCAATAACAGCTTGGTTTGCTCCTCCATGTAATCTTCCCCATAACGCTGAAACACCCGCAGAAATTGATGCAAATAAACCAGCTTCAGAAGATCCTACAATCCTAACTGTTGAAGTAGAACAGTTTTGCTCATGATCTTCATGCAATATCAATAATTTATCTAAAGCTTCTACAGTAATTGGATTAATTATATATTTTTCTGTAGGAATTCTAAATAACATTTGCATAATATTAGCAATATAATCAAGGGAATTATCTGCATAATTTAAAGGTGTTCCTCTATTAATACTATGTGCCCAAGCCGCTAAAACAGGAAATTTACCTAACAATTTAACAATTGCATTATACATATCCTTTTCACTACTAATATCCACTGTAATAGGATTAAATGCAGTAAGTGCACTTGTAAGTGACGATAACATACCCATAGGATGTGCCACTTTAGGAAAGCCACTTATTATATTTTTCATTTCCTCATTTAACAATGATTCTGCTTTAATATCTTTTTCAAATTTTAAAAATTGTTCTTTAGTAGGTAATTCTCCAAAAATGATTAAAAAAGCAACTTCTAAGAAATTAGAGTTTTCAGCCAAATCTTCAATAGCATAACCTCTATAACGCAATATACCTTCTTCTCCATTTAGAAAGGTAATAGCACTTTTACAAGATCCTGTATTTTTAAATCCAGAATCTAAAGTTATAATTCCGTTTGTACTACTTCTTAACGATTTAATATCAATAGAAACTTCATTTTCAGATCCTCTAATTATAGGAAATTCAAATTTTTTACCATCTATTTCTAATATTGCTTTATCACTCATCTCTACCATTTATTTGAAATTAAAATTTACACGAAAGTACAAAATTTAAAGGGTCTTTTAAAATAATACTTTTATTATGAATATAAAAAAAACACCACTTAAAGTGGTGTTTTTATAATGAATAGAAATAAGCTTAATTGGCATGAACCATATCTTCAATCATTTTTGTAGTTAATGATTTTGGTCTTTCTAAGGAATAACCTAAGGCTCTATCCCAAATAATATTTGATAATACACCTATGGAACGTCCAATAGCAAACAATACCGTGTAAAAATCGAATTGAGTAACACCATAATGCCATTGAACTACTCCAGATTGAGCATCTACATTTGGCCATGGGTTTTTAGCTTTACCTTGCTCTCTTAAAATATCTGGAACAACTTTGTATAAAGCATCTACATATTTAAATAATTCATCTTCAGGTAAGTGTTTCAAGCAGAATTCACGTTGAACCGCATATCTAGGGTCTGTTTTACGCAAAACCGCATGGCCATAACCTGGAATTACTTGTCCACTATTTAAAGTATCCCAAACATATTTTTTCATTTCTTCTTCAGATGGTAATTTTCCTCCCATTTGCTTTCTTAAACCTTGAAGCCAACGAAGTACTTCTTGATTAGCTAAACCGTGTAATGGGCCTGCTAAACCATTAATCATTGCTGAATTAGCATAATAAACGTCAGACAATGAACTGGCAACTAAATGAGCTGTATGTGCACTAACATTTCCACTTTCATGATCTGCATGAATAATAAAATACATTCTAGAAACATCATCATATGGTTTATCTTTACCCATCATATAAGCAAAATTTGCACCTAAATCTAAAGTTGGATCTGCATAACGATGCCCTTTTTCAGGATGATATAATTTATTGTAAATATAAGCTCCAATTAAAGGCATTTTAGCTAATAAGTTAGTGGAATCTTCATAAGTTGCATCCCAATAATCCATTTTGCTCATCCCTTGTTTGTATTTTACGTTAAAAAGAGATTCTCTTTCTAAACTCATAACTGCAGCAGATAAAATTGCCATTGGACTACTTTCACTTGGAAAAGCATCAATTACATCTCTAACGTACTGAGGAATTGTTCTTCTATTATTAAAATCAATCATCAATTCTTCCACTTCTTTTTGTGTTGGAATTTCTCCTGTTAATAATAAATAATATAATCCTTCAACATAAGGCATTTCAGCTCCTTTTGGTTTTGGTAATTTTTCTAAAACTTCAGGTAACGTATAACCACGATATCTGATACCTTCCATAGGGTCTAGATAAGAAATATCCGTAACTAAACTTTTAATTCCTCTCATTCCACCTATAATTTGTGAAACTTTAACTTGGTCAATAACTTTATCACCAAATTCCTTAACTAACCTAGTAGTTTTTGGACGTTGAATTTGAATTTTTTCATACAATTTATCTTTTAAAGCGCTCATAATTATGTTTATTTTATGTTATTTTTATTCAATCTTCTCAAAGTTAAGAAGTTATAGCGTCGAAAAAGATGATAAATATCATAAAGCTACTTTAATTTTAGTAACTTTTGATACTGATAAACTCCATATTTTTTTGTAAATAAGAAAGCCAACATTTTAAAATGTTGGCTTTTTAAAAAATTTATAATTACCTGAATATTAGAATTTAAACGCTTTTCTTTGAGGAAAAAATGCAGTATCTCCTAATTCTTCTTCAATTCTAAGTAACTGATTGTATTTTGAAATTCTATCCGTCCTTGAAGCGGAACCTGTTTTAATTTGACCAGTATTTAAGGCTACTGCTAAATCTGCAATTGTGGTATCTTCTGTTTCTCCTGACCTATGAGAAATAACGCAAGTGTATCCTGCATTATGAGCCATATTAATAGCTGAAATAGTTTCCGTTAATGTACCAATTTGGTTTAATTTAATTAAAATGGAGTTTGCAGAACCTTCTTTAATGCCTCGAGCCAAACGTTCAACATTTGTAACAAAAATATCGTCTCCTACAATTTGAATTTTATTCCCTAAAACTTTATTTTGTAATTTCCATCCTTCCCAATCGTCTTCAGCCATACCATCTTCAATAGAAATTATTGGATATTTAGAAACCAAATAGTCTAAGTATTCTACCTGTTCTGCTGCATTTCTAACAGCTCCCTTTTCACCTTCAAATTTTCTATAATCGTATTTACCATCAATGTAAAATTCTGAAGATGCTGGATCCAATGCAATCATAACTTCTTCTCCAGCTTTATAACCAGCTTTTGTAATAGCTTTTATAATGGTTTCTAATGCATCTTCAATTCCTTCAAAATTTGGTGCAAAACCGCCTTCATCACCAACAGCCGTACTTAATCCTCTATCTTTTAATACTTTTTTAAGATTATGGAAAATTTCTGTACCCATTTTAATCGCTTGAGTGAAATTTTTAGCCATAACTGGCATAATCATAAATTCTTGAAAAGCTATTGGAGCATCAGAATGTGAACCACCATTTACAATATTCATCATTGGAACTGGTAATGTATTTGCACTTACTCCGCCAATATATCTATATAAAGGTAAGTTAAGTTCATTAGCTGCGGCTTTTGCAACAGCAAGAGAAACTCCTAAAATAGCATTAGCTCCTAATTTAGCTTTGTTAGGTGTGCCATCTAATTCAATTAGAAAATTATCGATTTCATTTTGTTCAAAAACTGAATAACCAACAACTTCAGGAGCAATAATAGTATTTACATTATTTACAGCGGTTAAAACACCTTTACCCATATAATCACTTCCTCCATCTCTAAGTTCTACTGCTTCATGTTCACCAGTTGAAGCACCCGATGGTACTGCTGCTCTACCTAAAACTCCGTTTTCAGTTATCACATCAACTTCAACAGTTGGATTTCCTCTTGAATCAAAAATTTGACGTGCATGAACACTTAATATTATACTCATTTCTTTATATTTTAAGATTATTTTTTTGTGCTTCAAAGTTACAAAATAAAGCGTGACTTATCCCTTATCATGAATATTGAAATACGATAACGTTTTCGCTTTTTAACCTTGATAAAGAATTTATTTTATTTTTTTGAAGCTATTATATTCTCAATAAATTGATCAAATAAATAAGACGAATCATGTGGACCTGGGTTAGCTTCAGGGTGATATTGTACTGAGAAACAATTTTTGTGTTTCATTTTCATTCCTGACAAAGTATTATCATTTAAATGAATATGAGTTATTTCAAAATCATTATTATTTTCAACTTCAGATTTATTAACTACAAATCCATGATTTTGTGAGGTAATTTCTCCTTTTCCTGTTATTAAATTTTTTACAGGATGATTTATTCCTCGGTGTCCATTATGCATTTTATATGTTGAAATACCCTTTGCCAAAGCAATTATTTGATGCCCTAAACAAATACCAAAAAGCGGTAAATTTCTTTTAATTATTTCGCTTGTTAGTTTTTGAGCCTCTTTTAATGGAGTTGGATCACCAGGACCATTAGATAAAAAATAACCATCTGGCTTAAACGATTCTAATTCTTTAAAAGTAGCATTGTATGGAAATACTTTAATATAGCAATTTCTTTCTGCTAAATTTTTTAAAATACTTTTTTTTATACCAATATCAAGAGCAGCAATTTTATAGGCTGCATTTTTATTTCCAAAAAAGTAAGGTTTTTTTGTAGAAACTTTTGAAGCCAGTTCTAAACCTTCCATAGAGGGAACATTTTTTAGTTCTTCTTTTAATTTTTGAATATCAGTTTCTGTTGAAATTACTGCATTCATAGCTCCTTTATCTCTGATATATCTAACAACTGCACGTGTATCAATATTTTCAATTGCCATTACTTGCTGATTTTTAAGATAATTTTCAAGAGAATCGTCAGAATCATCTCTTGAATTAGAATAGCTAAAATTTTTACAAACTAAACCAGCTATTTTGACAGAATTAGATTCACTTTCATCATTATTAACGCCGTAATTACCTATATGAGCATTAGTTGTAAGCAGTATTTGTCCAAAATAAGAAGGATCTGTAAACACTTCTTGATAACCAGTAACACCAGTATTAAAACAAATTTCACCAAATGCAGTTCCATTCATTCCAATAGATCTACCTTCGAAAATAGTTCCGTCCGCTAACAATAAAACAGCTTTTGTATGTTGTTTGTATTTCATAAAATAAATCTCTTAATATTTTAAACATTCAAATATAAAAAAAAGGATAAACTAAAAACTTAGCTTATCCTTTTTTTATGAGTTAATAATTAACATTAATTATCTTTCTTTTCTTCAACAGTAGTTTCAACTTTAGCTTCGGTAGATTTCGATTTACCTCTACGAGTTGTTTTCTTTTTCTTTTTACTGTTTGGATTGTAAGTGGTGTTATAATCTACCAATTCAACCATTGCCATTGGTGCATTATCTCCTTGTCGATTACCTAATTTAATAATTCGTAAATATCCACCTGGACGATCTGCTACTTTTACTGAAACTTCTTTAAATAATTCTGTAACAGCATATTTATTTCTTAAATAACTAAATACAACTCTACGATTGTGTGTAGTATCTTCTTTTGATTTTGTAATCAATGGTTCGGCATAAACTCTTAAAGCTTTCGCTTTAGCAACAGTTGTATTAATACGTTTATGTTCTATTAAAGAACAAGCCATATTAGCTAACATAGCTTTTCTATGAGCTGATTGTCTTCCTAAGTGATTAAATTTCTTTCCGTGTCTCATCTCTTATGCTTTGTTAATTAAAACTTTCGTTTTAAATTAATCTTTATCTAATTTATATTTACCTAAATCCATTCCAAAATTCAAACCTTTATTATGAACTAATTCATCAAGTTCTGTTAAAGATTTTTTTCCAAAATTACGGAACTTCATTAAGTCATTTTTATTGAAGGATACCAAATCTCCTAAAGTATCAACCTCAGCAGCTTTTAAACAGTTTAAAGCTCTAACTGATAAATCCATATCTACCAATTTAGTTTTAAGTAATTGACGCATATGCAATGATTCTTCATCATATGTTTCAGTTTGAGCAATTTCATCAGCTTCTAATGTTATGCGTTCATCTGAAAATAACATAAAATGATGAATTAATATTTTAGCTGCTTCTGTTAATGCATCTTTAGGAGTTATTGAACCGTCGGTAGTAATATCAAAAATTAATTTTTCATAATCTGTTTTTTGTTCTACACGAAAGTTTTCAATAGCATATTTTACATTTTTTATTGGTGTATAAATTGAATCTGTAAAAATAGTACCTAGTGCCACTCCTGATTTTTTATTTTCTTCAGCAAGAACAAATCCTCTACCTTTTTCAATGGTAATTTCAAAGTCTAATTTTACTGATTTTTCCATATTACAAATAACCAAATCATGATTTAATACTTGAAAACCTGAAATATATTTTTGTAAGTCACCAGCTGTTAATTGCTCCTGATTTGTAATAGATATATTTACAGTTTCTCTATCAGAATCTTCAATTTGTTTCTTAAAACGAACTTGTTTTAAGTTCAAAATAATTTCTGTAACATCTTCAACAACTCCTTTAATTGTTGAAAACTCATGTTCTATACCTTCAACACGAAGAGAAGTTATTGCAAATCCTTCTAATGAAGATAATAACACCCTTCTTAAAGCATTACCAACAGTTAAACCAAAACCTGGTTCTAAGGGTCTAAATTCAAATCTACCTTCAAAATCGGTAGAATCAATCATAATTACTTTATCGGGCTTTTGAAAATTTAAAATTGCCATAATTGAATTGGTATCTTTAAAATTATTTAGAGTATAACTCTACTATTAGTTGTTCTTTAATATTTTCTGGAATTTGGATTCTTTCAGGTACACTAACAAAATTTCCTTGTTTAGTTTCTGAATTCCAAGATAACCATTCATAAACGTCAGATCTATTAGCTAATGAATCTTCAATAGCAACTAACGATTTTGATTTTTCTCTTACTCCAACCACATCACCTGCTTTTAAAGAAAATGATGGAATATTTACAATCCCTCCATTAACTGTAATATGACGGTGAGAAACTAGTTGACGTGCAGCACTTCTGCTTGGTGCGATACCTAAACGATACACAACATTGTCTAAACGAGATTCACAAAGTTGTAATAAAATTTCACCAGTAATTCCTTTACTACTAGATGCTTTTTTGAATAAGTTAGAAAATTGTCTTTCTAATATACCATAAGTATATTTAGCTTTTTGTTTTTCGGATAACTGGATTGCGTATTCAGATTTTTTTCCTCTACGTCTATTGTTCCCATGTTGCCCTGGAGGATAATTTCTTTTTTCAAAAGCTTTATCATCTCCAAATATTGCTTCGCCAAACTTACGAGCAATTTTAGTTTTTGGTCCTGTATATCTTGCCATTTTTTATTATTAATGATAGGGATTATGAATTAAGGCTATCCTTCGATAATCAACAAATCCTATCGGTTAAAATTTAATTATACTCTTCTTCTTTTTGGAGGTCTACATCCATTATGCGGCATTGGAGTAACATCAATAATTTCAGTTACTTCAATTCCTGCATTATGAATTGATCTTATTGCAGATTCTCTACCGTTTCCTGGTCCTTTTACATATACTTTAACTTTTCTCATACCAGCTTCGTGTGCTACTTTAGCACAATCTTCTGCTGCTAATTGAGCTGCATAAGGTGTATTTTTTTTAGAACCTCTAAAACCCATTTTTCCTGCTGAAGACCAAGATATTACTTCTCCTTTTTTATTAGTAAGAGAAATAATAATATTGTTAAATGAAGCGGTAATATGTGCTTGACCTACTGCCTCAACAATAACCTTACGTTTTTTTGAACTAGATTTCGCCATTTTCTTTAGTTATTATTTAGTTGCTTTTTTCTTATTAGCTACAGTTTTACGTTTACCTTTTCTGGTTCTAGAATTATTTTTAGTTCTTTGACCTCTTAATGGTAAACCTGATCTGTGACGAATTCCTCTGTAACATCCAATATCCATTAAACGTTTAATGTTTAATTGAATTTCTGAACGTAATTCACCTTCAATTTTAAAAGAACCTACTTGCTCTCTTATGTTATGAATTTCATCATCATTCCAATCTTGAACTTTGGTGTTTTCATCAACTTTTGCTTCAGCTAAAATTTCTTTAGCTCTACTTTTTCCAATTCCAAAAATATAGGTTAATGCTATAACCCCCCGTTTATTTTTTGGAATATCAATACCTGCTATTCTTGCCATAATTATCCTTGTCTTTGTTTAAATCTAGGATTCTTTTTATTGATTACATATAATCTGCCTTTTCTACGTACAATTTTGCACTCGGCACTTCTCTTTTTTACTGATGTTCTAACTTTCATCGGTTTAATACTTTAATATCTGTAAGTAATTCTTGCTTTTGATAAATCATACGGACTCATTTCTAACTTCACTTTATCACCAGGTAATAATTTAATATAATGCATACGCATTTTACCTGAAATATGTGCAGTTACCACATGTCCGTTTTCCAACTCTACACGAAACATTGCATTAGACAAAGCTTCTGTTATTGTTCCATCTTGTTGTATGGCGGGTTGTTTTGCCATTATATTGCTGATTTTCGTTTAGTCCCTTTTTTCATTAATCCATCGTAATGACGGTTTAATAAATGAGAATTAATTTGTTGAATGGTATCAATGGCAACTCCTACCATAATTAACAATGATGTTCCACCATAAAATAACGCCCAAGAATGTGTTAATCCAAAATTAATAACAATAGAGGGCAAAATTGCAACCAATGCTAAAAATATTGATCCTGGAAATGTTATTAATGATAAAATACGATCTAATAATTCTGCAGTATCTTTTCCTGGTCTAATTCCAGGGATAAACCCACCACTTCTTTTCAAATCATCTGCCATTTTATTAGTTGGAATTGTAATTGCAGTATAAAAATAGCTAAAAACTATTATTAAAAATGCAAATAAAAGATTATACCATACTCCAAACATATTCCCAAATTCTATTCCTATAGATTTCATAATTTGATTATCTGATCTAGCCAATAATGCGGGAGCAAACATAATTGCTTGTGCAAAAATAATTGGCATTACACCAGAAGCATTTAATTGTAATGGAATATAGTCTCTAGCTCCTGCAATACTTTTAATATTACCAGCAACAGATTTTCGAGCATATTGTACTGAAATTTTACGAACTGCGGTTACTAAATACACACAAATCAAAATAACTAAGAACCAAACTACAATTTCAATTAAAATCATAATTAATCCTCCATTTGAAGCAGTAATTTTTGAAACAGCTTCTTGCGTAAATGCACTTGGAAGACGAGCAATAATACCAATCATAATTAATAACGAAATACCATTACCAATACCTTTATCTGTAATTTTTTCACCAAGCCACATTGCAAAAATAGTACCTGCAGTTAATACCACCATAGAGGTTAACCAAAACATGGTTCCACTAACATAAAATGCAGATGAAGGAATTAATTGATATATATTTGTAATATAAGCTGGTCCTTGAACCATAGTAATTGCAATAGTTAACCAGCGTGTAATTTGATTGATTTTTTTTCTACCGCTTTCTCCATCTTTTTGTAGTTTTTGTAAATAAGGAACCGCAATTCCCATTAACTGTACCACAATAGATGCTGAAATATAAGGCATAATACCTAAAGCAACTACAGATGCTTTTGAAAAAGCACCGCCAGTAAACATATCTAATAAACCTAAAATACCACCACCACTAGTTTGATTATGTAAGGCAGCTTGTGCAACAGTAATATTAATTCCTGGTAATGGAATTTGAGCAGCAAAACGATAAATTGCCATAAAGCCAAGTGTTAATAGAATTTTATTTCTAAGTTCTTCTATTTTCCAAATGTCTTGTATGGTTTGAATTAATTTTTTCATTTCGTTTTATTAATTATATCGTTTCAGCTGTACCACCTGCATTTTCAATTGCTGCTTTTGCAGTTGCAGTATATTTATGAACAGTAATATTCAATTTTGCTTTAAGCTCTCCGTTACCTAATATTTTTACTAAATCATTTTTGCGTGCTAAACGATTTTCAACTAATACGTCTAATGTAATAGTATCCTTTACTTTTTTAGCATCAACTAATTCTTGAAGTTTATTCAAATTTACACCAACATATTCTTTTCGATTTATGTTTTTAAATCCAAATTTAGGAACACGTCTTTGTAAAGGCATTTGACCTCCTTCAAAACCTACTTTTCTTGAATAACCAGATCTAGATTTAGCTCCTTTATGTCCACGAGTTGCAGTTCCACCTTTTCCTGATCCTTGTCCTCTACCAATTCGTTTTCCTTGTGTTTTAACTGAACCTTTAGCAGGTTGTAAGTTATTTAATATCATTGCTTTATAAATTATTATTTAATTTCTTCAACAGAAACTAAGTGTTTAATTTTATTTACCATTCCAAGGATTGAAGGAGTAGCTTCGTGCTCAACAACTTGATCCATTTTATGTAAACCTAGTGCTTCCAAAGTTCTTTTTTGATTCTTTGGACGTCTAATTTTACTCCTAACTTGTGTTACTTTTATTTTTGCCATTGTACTTCCTGTTTTAACCATTAAACACTTTTTCTAAAGAAATACCTCTTTCTTTAGCAATCATACTAGCACTTCTAAGTTGTAATAATGCATCAAAAGTTGCTTTTACAACATTATGAGGATTTGATGAACCTTGTGATTTTGAAAGTACATCATGAACTCCTACAGACTCCAATACGGAACGAACTGCTCCACCTGCTATAACTCCGGTACCGTTTGAAGCTGGTTTTAAAAATACTCGTGCTCCACCAAACTTACCTTTTTGTTCGTGAGGTAATGTTTTGTTAAAAATAGGAATTCTAACTAAGTTTTTCTTTGCGTCTTCTATTGCTTTTGCAATTGCTGAAGCAACATCTTTTGATTTACCTAATCCATGTCCAACTACACCATTTCCATCTCCAACTACAACAATAGCTGAAAACCCAAATGCTCTACCACCTTTAGTTACTTTAGTAACTCTTTGAACACCTACTAAATGATCTTGTAGTTCTAAACCGCTAGGTTTTACTCTTTCTACGTTTTTGTATTTATGATACATATTATACTAAAATTTTAAACCTGCTTCTCTTGCAGCGTCTGCTAGAGCTTTAACTCTACCGTGATACAAAAATCCATTTCTATCAAATGCAATAGTTTCAATTCCAGCTTTAATTGCCTTTTCAGCAACTGATTTACCAACTAATTTGGCAATTTCTGATTTTGAGCCTTTTGCTTCAATTTCTTTATCTCTTGATGAAATTGATACTAATGTTGTACCACTCTTGTCATCAACTAATTGAGCATAAATTTCTTTATTACTTCTAAACACAGATAATCTTGGTTTAGTTGCAGTTCCAAAAACTACTTTTCTAATTCTGTGTTTTATTCTTTGTCTTCTTTCAAGCTTTGATAATGCCATAATACTATAACTTATTATGCAGATTTACCTGCTTTTCTTCTTAATATTTCTCCTACAAATTTAACTCCTTTTCCTTTGTAAGGTTCAGGTTTACGGAAAGCTCTGATTTTTGCCGCAACTGCACCTACTAATTGTTTATCAAACGAAATTAATTTAATTATTGGATTTTTACCTTTTTCAGAAACTGTTTCAACTTTAACTTCTGGAGCTATGTCTAAAACAATATTATGAGAATAACCAAGGGCTAAATCTAATACTTGACCTTGATTTGATGCTCTATAACCAACACCAACAAGTTCCAATTCTTTAGTCCATCCTTTTGATACACCAATAATCATATTATTAATTAACGCTCTATATAAACCATGTTTTGCTTTATGGTTTTTACTTTCAGATGGACGTTTTAAAACTATTTTTCCATCAACAAGCTCAATAGCAATATCGTCTTTAATTTCTTGTGATAATTCTCCTAACTTACCTTTTATTGTAACTACATTGTTATTAATTTCAAATGTAACTCCTTCTGGTAAAGTAACTGGATTATTTCCTATTCTTGACATCTTTGTTTAGTTTATTTATTAATATACAAAACATAATACTTCTCCACCTACATGTTGTTGACGTGCTTGTTTGCTTGTCATCACACCTTTTGAAGTAGATACTATTGCTATGCCTAATCCATTTAACACTCGTGGCAACTCATCAGCACCAAAATATTTTCGTAATCCTGGTGTACTAACTCTTTGTAATTTTTTTATTACGGAAGCCTTTGTTTCTCTATTGTATTTTAAAGCTATTTTAATTGTTCCTTGAACATTATTATCTTCAAATTTATAGCTTAAAATGTAACCTTGATCAAATAAAATCTTGGTGATTTCTTTTTTAATTTTTGAAGCCGGAATTTTAACAACTCTGTGCCCTGCCATAATTGCATTTCTAACTCGTGTTAGATAATCTGCGATCGGATCTGTAATCATATTTATTAATTTGCGGTTTTGGTTTTCAATAATTTAATTGAACCTAAAACCAATTTATAATTTTACCAACTAGCTTTTCTAACTCCTGGTATTAACCCTTGGTTAGCCATTTCACGGAAAGTTACACGTGAAATACCAAATTGCCTCATATAACCTTTTGGTCTTCCTGTTAATTTACATCGATTATGTAAACGAACTGGTGATGCATTTTTTGGTAGTTTTTGTAAACCTTCAAAATCTCCTGCTTCTTTTAAAGCTTTTCTTTTTTTAGCATATTTTTCTACTATCTTTCTTCTCTTAACCTCTCGGGCTTTCATTGATTCTTTAGCCATTTCTTATTTTTTTTTAAATGGTAAACCTAATTCACTTAATAATGATTTAGCTTCCTTATCAGTATTTGCTGATGTTACAAATGTAATATCCATACCTCCAATTTTATGCACTTTATCAATATCAATTTCAGGAAAAATAATTTGTTCTGTTATACCTAAATTATAATTTCCTCTGCCATCAAAACCATTAGCTTTAATTCCACTAAAATCTCTTACTCGTGGTAAAGCGGTTGTTACAAATTTATCTAAAAAGTCAAACATTTTATCACCTCTAAGCGTAACTTTTGCCCCAATTGGCATTCCTTTACGAAGTTTAAAGGTGGCAACATCTTTTTTAGATATTGTTGATATTGCTTGTTGTCCAGAAATATTGGTTAATTCTTCAACAGCATAATCAACTAATTTCTTATCAGCCACTGCAGCACCAACTCCTTTACTAATTACTATTTTTTGTAATTTAGGAACTTGCATTACATTTTTATAACTGAATTCTTCCATTAGAGCTTTAATAACTCTAGTTTTATATTCTTCTTTAAGTCTTGGTGTATAAGCCATATCTAAATTACTTTATCAGATTTTTTTGAAACCCTAACTTTTTTACCATCTTCCACTCTGTATTTAACTTTTGTGGTTTCTCCATTTTCAACTAACATTAAGTTAGAAATGTGGATAGAAGCTTCTTTTTTTACAATTCCACCTTGTGGATTTTGAGCACTTGGTTTAGTATGTTTTGATATTAAATTTACACCTTCAACAATGGCTCTATTTTTATCAATAAAAACTTCTACTACTTTACCTTGTTCACCTTTATGGTCTCCTGCCATAACTTTAACAATATCTCCTGATTTTATCTTTAACTTCATTTTCTTACTGTTTTATTAAAGCACTTCAGGTGCTAATGATACAATTTTCATAAATTGTTTTTCACGAAGTTCTCTAGCAACAGGTCCAAAAACACGTGTTCCTTTCATTTCACCAGAAGTAGCATCTAACAACACGCATGCATTGTCATCAAATCTAATATAAGATCCATCTTTTCTTCTAATTTCTTTCTTCGTTCTAACAACAACTGCTTTAGAAACTTGTCCTTTTTTAACGGTTCCATTCGGTGTAGCATCTTTAATAGATACAACTATTTTATCACCAATGGAAGCATAACGTTTTTTTGTACCTCCTAAGACGCGGATAACCAAAACCTCTTTAGCTCCTGTATTATCAGCCACTCTTATTCTTGATTCTGTTTGTAACATAATTATTTAGCTCTTTCTAGGATTTCTACTAATCTCCAACGTTTAGATTTACTCATTGGACGAGTTTCCATTATTTTAACAGTATCACCAATATTGCAATCATTTTTCTCATCGTGAGCCACATATTTTTTAGTGCTTAACACGAATTTTCCGTACATAGGATGTTTCACTTTTTTAACTTCAGCAACAACAATAGATTTCTCCATTTTATTACTTGAAACTACACCTATTCTTTCTTTTCTAAGATTTCTTTTTTCCATCTTTTACTTCTGAATACAATTATTGTAATTCTCTTTTAGTTAATTCTGTAGCAACTCTGGCTACATTTCTTCTAAGGGCTCTCAATTGCATTGGAACTTCCAATGGTGAAATTGTATGAGCCATTTTTAGATCAATATAACTTTTCTTTAAACTTCCAAGTTTATCTTGTAACTCTTCCGTTGATAATTGTTTAATTTCTGATTGTTTCATTTTCTTAACCGGTTATTAAGCGTTATCAAAATCTCTAGCTATTATAAACTTTGTTTTCACAGGAAGTTTTTGTGCCGCTAAACGTAAAGCTTCTTTTGCTATATTTATTGATACTCCACCTACTTCAAATAGAATTCTTCCTGGTTTAACTACGGCAACAAAATATTCAGGAGCCCCTTTACCTTTACCCATACGTACTTCTAATGGTTTTTTTGTAATTGGCTTATCTGGAAATATTTTAATCCATAATTGACCTTCTCTTTTCATATGTCTAGTAGCTGCAATACGAGCTGCTTCTATTTGTCGAGATGTAAGTAAGTTTTGCTCTAAAGATTTGATACCAAACATTCCGTTAGAAAGTCGGTGTCCTCTATTTGAGTTTCCATTCATATTCCCCTTCCCCTTCTGTACTTTACGATATTTTACTCTCTTTGGCTGTAACATTTTACCTTCTAAATTTTAAAAATTTATTTTCTTCTACGAGGAGCTTGAGATCGTCTTGAGTTTCCTCTACCTCTATCTGATTTACCTTGTTTTTTAGATAAACCAACTAATGGTGATAACTCTCTCTTACCATAAACCTCGCCTTTCATAATCCATACTTTAACACCTAATCGGCCATAGGTAGTATGAGCCTCAACAAGTGCGTAATCAATATCTGCTCTAAAAGTTGAAAGAGGAATTCTTCCATCTTTATAGTGCTCTGAACGTGCCATTTCTGCACCATTTAAACGACCTGATATTTGAACTTTAATACCTTCAGCATTCATTCTCATAGTTGCAGTGATAGCCATTTTAATTGCTCTTCTATATGAAATTCTATTTTCAATTTGACGAGCAATACTTGAAGCTACTAAACGTGCATCTAATTCTGGACGTTTAATTTCAAAAATATTAATTTGTACTTCTTTTCCTGTAATTTTTTTAAGTTCTTCTTTTAACTTGTCTACCTCTTGACCACCTTTACCGATAATAATACCAGGTCTAGCAGTAGTGATAGTAACGGTTACAAGTTTAAGTGTACGCTCAATAATTACAGATGAAACACTTGCTTTAAATAATCGAGCATAAATATACCTTCTTATTTTATCATCTTCAGCAATTTTATCTCCGTAGTTTCTTCCTCCATACCAGTTAGATTCCCATCCTCTGATAATTCCTATTCGGTTTCCTATTGGATTTGTTTTTTGTCCCATTTCTACTTCTGATTAATTGCTAACATTTTTACTTCCTAAGATTAAGGTTACATGATTAGAACGTTTTCTAATTCTATGTGCTCTACCTTGTGGAGCTGGTCTTAATCTTTTTAACATACCTGCACTATCTACAAAAATTTCTTTAACAAAAAGTCCTGCATCCTCAATATTTGAATCTTCATTTTTCGCTTGCCAATTTGCAATAGCACTTAATAATAATTTTTCAAGATTAATAGACGCTTCTTTAACATTAAATTTCAAAACTTGAAGTGCTTTTTCAACTTCAACTCCTCTAATTAAATCTGCAACCAAACGCATTTTTCTTGGTGATGTAGGACAACCTGTAAGCTTAGCAAAAGCTAATTGCTTTTTCTCCTCTTTTATTTGATTTGCTCTTATTTTTTTTCGAACTCCCATGATTTCCTACTATTTTTTGCCTTTATTTTTAGCACCAGCGTGTCCTCTATACGAACGTGTTGGTGAAAATTCTCCTAATTTATGACCTACCATGTTTTCTGTAACATAAACTGGTACAAACTGTCTACCGTTATGAACAGCAATTGTTTGTCCTACAAAATCTGGAGTAATCATTGAGGCTCTTGACCATGTTTTGATTACTGATTTTTTTCCTGACTCTATATTTCTTTGAACTTTTTTATCCAGTTTATGAAAAACGTAAGGTCCTTTTTTTAATGAACGTGCCATATCTTAATTATTTTTTTCTACGTTCTATAATATATTTATTACTCGCTTTAACTTTAGATCTAGTTTTGAATCCTTTTGCAGGAATTCCATTTCTTGATCTTGGATGTCCTCCAGAAGAACGACCTTCTCCACCACCCATTGGATGATCTACAGGATTCATTACAACTGCTCTAGTTCTAGGTCTTCTACCTAACCAACGAGATCTACCAGCTTTACCTGAAACTAATAATTGATGATCAGAGTTTGACACCGCTCCAATAGTTGCCACACATGTAACTAAAATTAATCTAGTTTCACCTGAAGGCAATTTAATAGTTGCGTATTTTCCATCTCTTGCCATTAATTGAGCAAACGAACCAGCACTACGAGCAATAACTGCTCCTTGACCTGGATGTAACTCAATACAAGAAATTGTGGTTCCTAAAGGAATTTTGCTCAACAACATTGTATTTCCCACATCAGGAGTAGCTCCTTCGCCTGAAATTACTTGTTGACCAACTTTTAAACCTGCTTGTGCAATTATGTATCTTTTAGCTCCATCTACATAATGTAAAAGAGCTATAAATGCAGTACGATTTGGATCGTACTCTATACTTTTAATAGTTGCAGGAACACCGTTTTTATCTCTTTTAAAATCGATAATACGATATTGTTTTTTATGACCACCACCTATGTAGCGCATAGTCATTTTTCCTCTGTTGTTTCGACCTCCAGATCTTTTATTCGGAGCTAATAAACTTTTCTCCGGCTTATCAGTAGTAATAGTGTCGAAGCCATTTACTACTCTAAAACGCTGACCTGGTGTTATTGGTTTTAATTTTCTAACTGACATTTTATCTTTTCTTAGATATTGCTATAAAAATCAATATTATCTCCTTCTGCTAACTGAACTATTGCTTTTTTATATCCACCAACTTTAGCCTGAACAACACCATTTTTAGTGTATTTAGACTTTCTTTGCATTGGATAATTCATAGTTTTCACACTTTCAATTGCAACCCCATAAACTTCTTCTATGGCATTTCTAATTTCAAGCTTGTTCGCTTTTTTATCAACTACAAATGCATAACGATTAAATAATTCGCTATCACTTGTTGCTTTTTCTGTTATAATAGGTTTAATTAAAATACTCATTTTGGGTTACCTATTTAGTTAAATTAGATTCAATTCCTTCTAAAGAACTTTCGGAAAAAATTATTTTATTTGCATTTAACAATTCGTAAGTACTTAATCCTGTATTCATTACAATTTTAACACTTTTTAAATTGCGCGATGACAAATATACATTATTATTTGGTTCAGCCAACACAAATAATGATTTTTTGTTTTCTACTCCTAAAGCCTTTAAAACACTAGTAATATTTTTAGTTTTTGGAGCTTCAAAACTGAAATCTTCTACTACTAAAATATTGTTCTCTTTTGCTTGAATACTTAAGGCAGATCTACGAGCTAATCTTTTTAAATTTTTATTTAATTTAAAAGAGTAATCTTTAGGTCTTGGGCCAAAAACTCGACCTCCACCTCTAAATATAGGAGATTTAATACTACCTGCTCTAGCGGTACCAGTACCTTTTTGTTTTTTAATTTTTCGAGTACTACCTGAAATATCAGCTCTTTCTTTAGCTTTATGAGTTCCTTGTCGTTTATTAGCTAAATATTGTTTTACATCTAAGTAAACGGCATGATTATTTGGTTCAATATTATATACAGTATCAGAAAGTTCAACTTTTCTTCCTGTATCTTTTCCTTGTATGTCTAAAACTGCTACTTTCATTATTTCTGAATAATTACATAAGCGTTTTTATGACCAGGAATTGCTCCTTTAACCACAAGTAGATTCTTTTCAGCAACTACTTTTAAAACTCTTAAATTTTGAACTGTAACTTTGCTTCCTCCCATTCTTCCTGCCATTCGCATTCCTTTAAATACTCTAGCTGGATAAGATGCTGCACCAACTGATCCTGGTGCTCTTAAACGGTTATGTTGACCGTGAGTTGCTTGGCCTACACCAGCAAATCCGTGACGTTTAACTACCCCTTGAAAACCTTTACCTTTTGAAGTTGCTGATACATCAACAAATTCTCCTTCAGTAAAAAGTTCAACGGTTATTTGATCTCCTAATTTGTGTTCCTCATCAAAACCTTGAAATTCGACAACTTTTCTTTTAGCATTGGTTCCAGCCTTTTTAAAGTGACCATCTAAAGCTTTATTTGAGCTTTTTGCTTTTTTGTCATCGAAACCAAGTTGAAGGGCTTTATACCCATCTACTTCTTCGGTTCTGACTTGGGTAACTACACAAGGACCTGCTTCTATAACGGTACATGGTATGTTTTTACCACTTTCGTCATATAAACTGGTCATTCCGATTTTTCTTCCTATTAACCCAGACATGTTTATTAATTAATTAATTAATTATTATTCTATTTTTATTTCAAAAAAAACAGGGTCAAAATACTTCAACCCTGAATGTATTTTTACGTTTTTCCTTCGTCAATCGCTCCGGACAAGTCACCAAAATTTCAATTTCGATGTTTAAAGTACTTAAACTTTAATTTCTACTTCAACTCCACTTGGCAATTCCAATTTCATTAAAGCATCAATTGTTTTTGATGATGAACTATAAATGTCTAACAAACGTTTATAAGCACTTAATTGAAATTGTTCTCTTGATTTTTTATTTACGTGTGGTGAACGTAATACAGTAAAAATCTTTTTATGAGTTGGTAAAGGAATTGGTCCGGTTACCACTGCACCTGTACTTTTTACTGTTTTTACAATTTTTTCAGCAGATTTATCTACTAAATTGTAATCATATGATTTTAATTTTATTCTAATTTTTTGACTCATCATTAATAATTTAGAGATTAACCTTTTGCTTTTGCTATTACTTCTTCAGCTATATTTGATGGTGTTTCAGCATAATGTGAAAATTCCATTGATGATGTAGCTCTACCAGATGATAATGTTCTTAATGTAGTAACATAACCAAACATTTCAGATAAAGGAACGGTTGCTTTTACAACTTTGGCTCCAGATCTATCATCCATTGCATGAACTTGCCCTCTTCTACGGTTTAAATCACCTACAATATCACCCATGTTTATTTCAGGAGTAACTACCTCTAACTTCATTATAGGTTCCAAAATAACTGGTTTTGATGCTTTTGCTGCTGCTTTGAATCCCATTTTAGCTGCTAATTCGAATGATAATTGATCAGAATCTACTGCGTGGAATGAACCATCAAACAGTGTAACTTTTAAACTATCCATTTCATAACCTGCTAAAGGTCCGTTTTTCATTGCTGCTTTAAATCCTTTTTCAATAGAAGGAACAAATTCTTTTGGTACATTACCACCTTTAATTTTATTCTCAAAAACTAATCCTGGCTTATCATCACCTGTTGGTTCCATAATAAATTGAATATCAGCAAATTTACCACGTCCACCAGATTGTTTTTTATAAACCTCACGGTGTTTAGTTTCTCCAGTAATTGCTTCTTTATATTCAACTTGTGGTTGACCTTCATTCACTTCAACTTTAAATTCCCGTTTTAAACGATCAACCAAAATTTCAAGGTGTAATTCACCCATTCCAGAAATAATTGTTTGACCAGAAGCTTCATCGGTTTTAACTACAAATGTTGGATCTTCTTCCGCTAATTTACTTAAAGCCATTCCTAACTTATCAACATCGGCTTTAGTTTTTGGCTCAACAGCAATACCAATTACTGGCTCAGGAAATGTCATAGATTCTAAAACAATAGGATGTTTTAAATCGGACATTGTATCTCCTGTTTTAATATCTTTAAATCCTACTGCAGCTCCAATATCACCAGCTTCAATTCTTGAAATTGGTTCTTGTTTATTAGAGTGCATTTGGTATATTCTTGAAATACGTTCTTTTTTACCTGAACGTACGTTTAGCACATAAGAACCTGCATCTAAAAATCCAGAATACGTTCTAAAAAATGCCAATCTACCTACAAACGGATCCGTTGCAATTTTAAAAGCTAATGCCGAAAAAGGTTCGTTTACATTAGGTTTTCTAAAAGCTGGTTCTCCAGAATCTGGATCGATACCTTCAATTGCTTCAATATCAAGTGGTGATGGTAAATATCTCATTACCGCATCTAACATTGTTTGAACTCCTTTATTTTTAAAGGCTGAACCACACAACATTGGAATAATAGACATATCAATAGTTGCAGCACGTAATGCAGCAATTATTTCGTCTTCAGTAATTGAATCTTCATCTTCAAAGAATTTTTCTAATAATTCTTCATCATATTCAGCTACAGCTTCTACTAATTCTGCACGACGCGTATTAACTTCATCAACTAATTCTTCAGGGATTTCAATTTCCTCAAAGGTCATTCCCATATCTTCCTCATTCCAAATAATTGCTTTCTTTGAAATTAGGTCAACTACTCCCTTAAACTCATCTTCGTCTCCAATTGGAACTTGCAAGGGAACAGGGTTTCCTCCTAACATTTCTTTAACTTGCGTACAAACATTAAAAAAATCTGAACCTTGACGATCCATTTTGTTTACAAATCCGATTCTTGGTACTTTATATTTATCTGCTTGTCTCCAAACCGTTTCAGATTGAGGTTCAACACCATCAACGGCACTAAACAAAGCTACCATACCATCTAAAACTCTTAAAGAACGCTCAACTTCTACTGTGAAATCAACGTGACCAGGAGTGTCAATAATATTAACATTATATTTTTGATCTCTATAAGGCCAAATGCAATGAGTTGCAGCTGAAGTAATGGTAATTCCTCTTTCTTGCTCTTGTGCCATCCAGTCCATTGTAGCAGCGCCATCATGAACTTCACCTATTTTATGTGAAACACCGGTGTAATATAAAATTCGCTCGGTACAAGTGGTTTTACCTGCATCAATATGAGCCGCAATTCCTATATTTCTTGTGTATTTTAAATCTCTTGCCATTTCTTACTTCATTTAAAATCTAAGGTGAGAGAATGCTTTATTAGCGTCAGCCATTTTATGCACATCTACTCTTTTCTTAACTGCAGCACCTTCTTCTTTTGCAGCAGCAAGTATTTCAGCACCTAAACGCTGAGCCATAGATTTTTCATTTCTTTTTCTTGAATAGGTAATTAGCCATTTAATAGCAATAGAAACTTTTCTATCTGGTCTAATTTGTGCTGGTATTTGAAATGTAGCTCCACCAATTCTTCTACTTCTAACTTCTACTTGTGGCATTACATTACTTAAAGCATCTTTCCAAATTTCAAGGCTTGATTTTTCTTCGTCTTGTTTTTTCTGTTCTACAATATCCAATGCATCATAGAATACTTTAAAAGCTACTGATTTTTTACCATCCCACATTAAGTTGTTCACAAAACGCGTTACTAACTGATCATTAAATTTTGGATCTGGTAAAAGAACTCTTTTTTTCGCTTTCCTTTTTCTCATCTCTTTACATTAAAGTTTTTAAATTACTTTTTTGGGGCTTTTGTACCATATTTAGATCGACGTTGAGTTCTTCCTTCAACACCTGCTGTATCTAATGCTCCACGAACAATATGATACCTAACTCCTGGTAAATCTTTAACCCTTCCACCTCTAACTAATACTATCGAGTGCTCTTGTAAATTATGTCCTTCACCCGGAATGTATGCATTTACTTCGTTACCATTTGTTAACCTTACCCTTGCTACTTTACGCATTGCTGAGTTTGGTTTTTTTGGTGTTGTAGTATATACACGTGTACACACTCCTCGTCTTTGAGGACAAGAATTTAAAGCAGCCGATTTACTCTTCTTAGTTATTTTGGTTCTTCCTTTTCGTACTAATTGCGAAATTGTTGGCATACTAAAATTTTGTTATTAATTACTTTTAAATTTATTTAGCTCTTTTCTAAGAGTTTGCAAATCTACAAATAATTTATTGTTTATCAAACCTGTAATTATTTTATTTTTTATTAAAATTACACCATATTATTATAGTATATTCACAATCTAATTTTTAATCAATTGAAAAGCACTTTAAATTTAATATTGATCATAATATTCTTTGTGTTTTTTGAAAAAATAAATGCACAACAATTTCATTTAAATATTACAACAAAAGACAGTTTAAATTTAATTATTTTAAACAAAATTCATTTCAATAAAACGTATTTAAATCGTCAAAGTGTTCTTAATGAAGTGAAAAACATTTCGAAGTCATTAGCTAAAATTGGCTATCTAAATAATTCATACGCATTAAAAGAAAAAGACACCTTAATTAATTGTATTTACACGCTAAATAAAAAAATTGATTCCATTAGCGTTTATTTCGATAAAAAATTTGACATTACATCTTTAAGTAAATTCAAAAATATTAAAATTAAAGATAAGCATTTCGAAGTTTCAACAGATTATATAGAAACAATCTTAAATTATATTATACACTTTTATGAAATTAATGGATTTTCCTTTACTTCTATATATTTAGATAATATAAAAGAAAAAGGAAATACCTTAGTTGCCAGTTTAATTATTAAAACCTCTAAAAAAAGAAATATTACAAACGTAATTATTAAAGGATATCCTAACTTTCCAAAAAAATATCTTAACCATTTTGTTGGGATTAAAAATAATACTCTTTTTAATACTAAAAAATTAGCATTAGTTAATGATAGATTAAACCAAATTCCTTTTATAACTCAAATTAAAGAACCTGCAGTTTTATTCAACAAAGATTCTACTTCAATATTTTTATATCTTAAAAAAAAATCTAATAATTCTTTTGATGGTATTGTGGGATTTTCAAACAAACCATCTAGCAATAAAATTGAACTTAACGGATATTTAGATTTAAATTTGAATAATATTTTTAATAATGGTGAAAGTTTAAAATTAAATTGGAAGAGTTTTCAAAAAGCAAGCAAATCACTCAATATTGAATTTAAAGCACCTTATATTTTTAATACATCTATTACTCCGAAATTTGAATTTTCAATTTACAAACAAGATTCTACGTATTTAAATTCTAAAACTACCATTCAATTATTATATGAAATTAATCAAAATAATAATTTTACATTAATATATGATGGTGAAAAATCAAATTTAACTCAATCGTTTTCTACAAATAACAACCTTGCCGAATTTAATAATAATTACTTTGGTATTTCCTATTCTTACTTTAAAAGAACTGCTTTTAATTATTTTCTTCCATTCAAATTTTCAATTGCAACAGATTTTTTAATTGGCAATCGAAAAATAACCACAAAAAGAGACAGTCAAACAAAATTAAAAATAAAAGGCACTTACTTAATTGAATTTAACTTAAAAAATAGCCTTCTTTTTAAAACAGAAAATGCATTATTAAATTCTAATAATTATTATCAAAATGAATTGTATAGAATTGGAGGCGTTAATACTATTCTGGGGTTTGATGAACAAAGTATTTTCACTTCAAAGTATAGTTTATCTTCCTTAGAGTATTATTACACCTTAAACAAAAAAAATGCCATATACACCATAACAGATTTTGCTTTAACAGAAGATATTCAACAACTTTACCATAAATTTTATAGTATAGGTTTCGGATTAATCTTTAAAAACAAAGAAAACACTATAAATTTAAGCTACGCATTAGGTAAAAAAGACGAAAATTCATTTAATTTTAAAAATTCAAAGTTTCATTTTAAAATATCATACCCTTTTTGAATTAATTATAAGTGAAATGATTTCATAATTATGTATCATTTAATAAACCTAAATTAGTATTCTTCTTTATTCATAATCAATAATAATTAAGCCTATTCACTAATAATTTAATAATAATTACCTTTTATTAACTATTTATTACCAAATTGTTTGGTGTATTAACAAATTATTAAGATTTTTGACACAATTAATTCAAATAATTACATAATGAAAACAAAGTTTAATGGTTTTTTAACACTATTATTAGTGTTATTAGTGCAAATTACTTTTGCACAAGAAAAAACAGTTAGCGGTATTGTTTCCGACGCAAACGGACCTTTACCAGGTGTAACTGTTTTAGTAAAAGGTACTTCTGTTGGTACTCAATCAGATTTTGATGGAAACTATTCAATCAAGGCAAGTGTTGGAGCTACTTTACAATTTAGTTTTGTAGGGATGACAACTGTTGACAAAGTAGTTGGCTCATCAAATTCTATTAACGTAACTATGGCTGAAAATGCTCAAATGCTTGATGAAGTAGTTGTAACAGCATTGGGTATTTCTAGAGATAAAAAATCTTTAGGGTATGCAACTCAAAAAGTCAGTGGAGATGAGTTAACTACATCAAAAAGTGGTAACTTCGTAAATGCCCTTTCTGGTAAAGCTTCTGGCATTCAAATCAGAAAAAACAATAACATGGGAGGCTCTACCAATGTAGTAATTAGAGGTAATGCTTCGTTAACTGGAAGTAATCAAGCTTTATTTGTTGTTGATGGTGTTCCTATTAATAATACCAATACTAATTCCGCTGGACAAGCCACTGCTCATGGTAATTATTATGATTATGGTAATGCTGCCTCTGATATCAATCCTGAAGATATTGAATCTATAAATATTTTAAAAGGAGCTGCTGCATCCGCTTTATATGGTTCAAGAGCTGCCAATGGAGTCATTATGATTACTACTAAAAAAGGTAAAAAAACCAAAGGCTTTGGTATTACCATAAATTCCGGAATAACTGCAGGCTCAATTGATAAATCTACATTTGCTAAATATCAAAATCAGTATGGAGCTGGCTATGGTCACTACTACGACGGTCCAGATTCTAACTGGTATATGGAAGATATTACCGGTAATGGAACTCTTGATCAAGTTGTTGTTTATACAGAAGATGCTTCTTATGGTCCTGCATTTGACTCTAATTTATTAGTTTATCAATGGGATTCTTTTGATCCAGACTCACCAAATTATAGAAAAGCAACTCCTTGGATTAATGCAAAAAATGGTCCTATAACATTTTTTGAAACTCCTGTCACTACTACAAATTCTATTTCATTAGATAAGGGTTATGACGATGGGTCATTTAGAATAAACTACTCTAAATTTGATCAGACTGGGTTAATGCCTAACAGTTCAATCAAAAAAAATAATTTTACTTTAGCTGGTACTTTTAAATTTAATGATAAATTAACTGCTACAGGTTCTGCCAATTATATTAAAACTGATGGAAAAGGACGTAACTCAACAGGATACAATGATAATATTGTTGGGATGTTCAAACAATGGTTTCAAACAAATGTTGATATAAAAGAATTAAAAGATATCTATTTTGCTACTGGTAGAAATGTGACTTGGAATCCTGCAACATCTGCTGCCGGGTCAGCTCCTATTTTTTGGGATAACCCATATTGGACAAGATATGAAAATTTTGAAACAGATACTAGAAATCGTTTTATTGGAAACGTATCTTTAACTTATGAATTAACTGATTGGGCAAACGTTACAGGTAGAATTGCAACTGATACTTATTCTGAATTACAAGAAGAAAGAAGAGCGAACGGCAGTGTGCCTGCAGATTTTGGTATTACTAGAGGATCCGTAGATTCTGGCTATGGAAGAAAAAACATCCAAAATACAGAAACAAATTATGATTTAATGATTAATTTTCATAAAAATTTAAGTAATAACTTAAATCTTAAAGGAATTATAGGAACTAATATTAGAAGAAATGAATTTCAATCAATATATTCTTCAACTTCAGGAGGATTAAGTGTTCCCAAATTATATTCTTTACAAAACAGTAACAACCCTCTTCCACTACCTGTTGAAGTAGCGTCAAAAATTGGAGTAGATGGTATTTATGCAAGTGCTTCATTAGGATATAAAAACATGTTATTTGTTGATGGAACCATAAGAAGAGATCATTCCTCTACATTACCTAAAGATAATAGCACTTATTATTATCCATCGATTGCAAGTAGTTTTGTATTTGGCAAACTATTAGAAAAAGATTGGATATCATTTGGTAAAGTAAGATTAAATTATGCTGAAGTTGGAAATAGTGCTCCATTTGATTTTTTATCAGACACTTACGTAGTAAATATTCCAATTGGAACGGCTAATACTTCTGTTGCCAACACAAAGAAGAACCCAAATTTAAAGCCTGAAAAAACAAAGAGTATTGAAGCAGGATTAGAAATGAAATTCTTAAATAATAGAATTGGTTTTGACTTCGCTTATTATAAAACTAATTCTATTGACCAAATTGTTGCTGTTCCAGTTTCTAGATCTACAGGTTACTCTTCCAAAATTTTAAATGCTGGAGAAATAGAAAATAAAGGGTTTGAAGTTACGCTTAGTGCTACTCCACTCAAAACAAATGACTTCAAATGGGATGTGAATGTTAACTGGTCTAAAAATGAAAACAAAGTACTTTCCTTGGCCGAAGGAATTGAAACTTTACAATTAGGAGCTTTTAATCAAGGTGTTACAATTAACGCTCAAGTAGGGCATCCTTATGGAGTTATCCAAGGTTCAGATTATACTTATTTAAACGGCGAAAAATTAGTTGACCCCAGCAATGGACAATATATAAAAACTTCTACGTCTAATAATATATTAGGAGACACAAATCCAGATTGGTTAATGGGTATTTCTAATAGCTTTAAATACAAAAATATATCATTAAGCTTTTTAATTGATATTCAGCAAGGCGGAAGCATTTTTTCTTTAGATCAAGCGTATGGCCAAGCAACTGGCTTGTATGCTGAAACAGCCTTTACAAATGATTTGGGTAACCCTGTTAGAAATACTTTAGCTGATGGTGGTGGATTCATAAATCCAGGAGTTAATCCAGATGGATCTGTAAATACTAGCAGAATAAGAGCTGACAGGTTTGGAGCTTTTGGATATAGAAGAGGTTTACCAAATGCTGCCTTTGTTTATGATGCTAGTTATGTTAAACTTAGAGAAATAGCAATAACCTATAATTTAGACAAAAAATTACTTGATGCAACTTTCTTAACTGGTGCGTCTGTTAGCTTAACAGGTTCAAACTTATGGATTATTCATAAAAATCTTCCACATGCTGACCCAGAATCAGGATTGTCATCAGGTAACTTACAAGGGTTCTCTACAGGGTCATTACCTACGACAAAAGATTTCGGTTTTAATGTTAAACTACAATTTTAAAAATGAAAAAAATGAAAAAATTAATAATATTAATTACAGCAATAATAATTGCTTCTTGTTCTAGTGATTTAGAAAATCTAAATCAGAACATAAAAGATCCTGCTGCTGTGCCTGGAGAAAGTTTATTTACTGGAGCACAAAAAAACTTAGTTGATCTAATGGTTATCCAAAATGTGAATGAGAACAATACTAAACTTTGGTCGCAATATTGGCAAGAAGTTACTTATACCGATGAGAGTAATTATGATCAAACCTCAAGGCCTATCCCAGGTACTCATTGGAGTATTTTGTATAAAGATGTTTTAAAAGACTTAGACGAATCTAAAAAAATAATTTCAGCTACAACATCTACAACTGATCCTGATTATGAAGCTAACAAACCAAATAAGTTAGCAATTATAGAAATACTAAATGTATATACTTATAGTATTTTAGTAGAAACTTTTGGAGATGTTCCTTATACTGAAACTTTGGATATCAATAATTTAACTCCAAAGTACGATGATGGTTTAACCATTTATAAAGATTTGATATCAAGGTTAACTGTTGCAATAAATGCTTTAGACACTAGTAAAGGTAGTTTTGGTGAAGCAGATAGAATTTATAATGGGGACGTTGGAAAATGGAAAAGATTTGCAGCTTCTTTAAAACTTAGAATGGGTATATTATTATCTGATGTTGATAATGCCTTTGCAAAAACTACAGTTGAAGATGCCGTTACTAGTGGCCTATTTACAAGTAATGATGACAATGCAAAATATAAATATTTGAGTGCTGCCCCTAATACTAACCCTATTTATGATAATTTAGTATTAAGTGGAAGACATGATTATGTTGCTGCAAAAACCATAATAGAAACTATGCAACCTCGACAATATGAATATTTGACAGACTCAAATGAAGATGGAACTATAAATTCAGAAGACGATGCCACAGTTGTCCCAGGTTCAGTAACTTATACCGACCCAAGAATGCAATATTATTTTGCTGACAATGTTGATGCTGATCCTTCTGTTTCTCAAGTTGTATATTTAGGATTAGAAATTGGTTTAGATGGTTCATATTTTAAACATACCCAAGTATCTGATTTAATACAGCAATCAACATTTTCTGGTGATATATTGGATTATTCTGAAGTACAATTTTTATTAGCAGAGGCTGCTGCTAGAAACTTTAATGTAGGTGATACGGCAGAAAATTTCTATGACGCTGCAGTAATAGCTTCTATTGAAGATTGGGGAGGAAGTGTTGCAGATGCTACAACTTTCTTAGCATTACCAGCAATTGATTACAATACTGCAATTGCTGCAAGTTCTGCTACTGATCCTTGGAAAGAAGTAATTGGAACTCAAAAATGGGTTGCATTATATAATAGAGGATTTGAAGCTTGGTCCTCAATTCGATTACTAGATTACCCTGTAATGAGACCAGCGTATGATCCATTAAGTGGTTATCCAACTCGATATACTTACCCTATTGTTGAACAAACATTAAATGGTACCAATTGGGCTGCTGCTTCAACAGCAATCGGGGGTGATTTACCAGAAACTAAATTATTTTGGGATAAACACTAATTCTCTACTATAATAATTTTAATTGTAAAAAGCTGGTTCAATAGATTGAGCCAGCTTTTTTATTGTACTTGTACGCAACCATTTAAATATTTAATCATCTCTTTATAAAATCTTTTTTAACTCTTTTTTAACTATAGATTAGGTTATTTAAGAAATATTTAAGATTTTTGACATAATTAATTCAAATAAATTTATAATGAAAACAAAAATTAATGGTTTTTTAACACTTCTTTTAGTGTTTATGGTGCAAATATCCTTTGCCCAAGAGAAAACTGTTACCGGTACAATTTCCGATGCAAACGGACCTTTACCTGGAGTAACAGTTTTAATTAAAGGTACTAAAGTAGGTACACAATCAGATTTTGACGGTAATTATTCTATTAAAGCAAAAGTTGGAGATGTTCTTCAATTCAGTTTTTTAGGAATGGCTACAATTGATAAAACTGTAGGGGTTTCTAATGTTATTGATGTTACTATGAAAGAATCTTCCGAATCATTAGATGAAGTTGTAATAATTGCAGTAGGAATGTCAAGAAAAGAAAAAGAACTTGGGTACAATGTGCAAAGTGTTAAAGCTGATGATATTAATACAAGGCCTAATGCTGATATAGTAAACTCATTAGCTGGAGCTACATCAGGTGTTCAAATTGTCAGTTCTGCAGGTGATGCAGGTGCTTCAACTTATATCACAATTCGAGGTTCTGCATCAATTACTGGTAATAACCAACCTTTATTCATAGTAAATGGTATGCCTATTATTTCTGGAGGTGGATCAAGTGGTACAGACGGAGTGAATACTTCAAGTAGAACAATTGATATTAACCCAGATGATATTGCATCTCTGTCGGTCTTAAAGGGTGGTGCCGCAACAGCGTTGTACGGAGTTCGTGCTGCGAATGGAGCAATAATTATTACTACCAAAAGTGGTAAAATTGGTAAAAGCAAAATTGAATTTCATACATCTTATTCAATCGAAAAAGTTTCTCAACTTCCTCCAATGCAAAATAAGTTTGCTCAAGGAAATAATGGTGCTTGGATTGGTGGTTTTCAAAGATCATGGGGCCCAAAAATTTCTGACTTAGAATACGATGGAGATACAAGTTATAAATGGGATCCTTTTGGTCGCTTAGTTCCAAAAGGAACTGGAAATGGCAATCCTGCTAGGGCATATAACCCATTTGATTTTTTTCAGTCAGGATCTACTTCAACAAATTCTTTGAGTATTAGTAATGGTAGTGAAAAGGGTAGTTTTTTCTTTTCCCTTTCAAATTTAGAACAACAAGGAATTATTCCAAATAATAAATTTGGTAGAACAACTCTTAGGTTAAGTGCAAATACTAAAGTCTCAGATAATATTACTTTTGGAGCTAATTTAGCCTATACAAATTCTAGAGCAGTTCAAATTCAGAAAGGATCTAATGTTTCTGGAATTATGTTAGGTTTACTAAGAACTCCTCCAACATTTGACAATAGTGCTGGTTATGAATTCAGTGATGGATCACAGCGTAATTACAGAAATGGAGGAGGTTATGATAATCCATATTGGGTAGCTAATAATATTAAATTTGATGAAGATATTAATAGATTTACTGGAAATATAACTTTTAATATAAAATTTAGTGATTTATTTTCAATAGGCTACAATGGTGGTGTTGATTGGTATAATAGAAGATATATTGACCAATATAAAATTGGATCAAGAGGTAACCCTACTGGCTATCTTGGAGAATATATGGCATACAGTGGAATATTTAACTCGGATCTTTTATTAAATTTTAAGAAAGATTTTTCAGATGATTTCTCTGCAAAATTAACAATAGGTAATAACGCCTATCAAACATTTACTAAGACTTTATACGGTGATGCTACTGGTTTAGAAATTCCTGATTTTTATCAATTAAATAATTCTAGCACTAATACAACTAGTAGTACTGAAAGTCAATATAGAACGATAGCAGTATATGCAGATCTTCAATTATCTTATAAAAATATGTTATTTTTAGGTTTTACTGGTAGAAATGATTGGTCAACAACTATGCCCGCTAATAATGATTCTGCTTTTTACCCATCGGTTAGTTTAGGCTTTGTATTTACAGAATTTGAAGGACTTAAAAACAATTCTGTATTAACTTTTGGTAAATTAAGAGCTTCTGCAGCTAGAACTGCTAATATTGCAGGACCATATAACACTTCAAACTATTTCTATGCTGCAAGTACTGCAGATGGTTGGACTGACGGAGTTCAATTTCCTTACCAAGGGAATACTGGATTTTCTGTAGGAACTGGTTTAGGAAATCCTGATTTGAAACATGAAACTCAAGATTCTTGGGAAGTAGGTACTGATTTAAGATTTTTTAGCAATAGAATAGGCATTGATTTTACTTATTTTAATAATAAAAACAGTAATTTATTAATGTCAGTTCCAATTGCTCCTTCATCAGGATTTGATAGTGTATTTTTAAATGCTGCCAGTATGGAGTCTAAAGGTATTGAATTTACCTTTAAAGCAACGCCTATTAAAACTGAAAACTTTAAATGGGATCTTGTTACAAACTTTACGAAATTAACTAATATAGTTACTAAGTTGGCTAATGGTGTTGATAATGTATTTCTTGGAGGATTTACTGTTCCTCAAGTTAGAGCCGTAGTTGGACAAGAGTATAGAAGTATTTTTGGTTTTGACTGGTATAGAGATAGCAATGGTAAAGTTTTAATCAACGATGATCCAACAGATAGTTATAGAGATGGTTATCCGATGCCTGATAATCGTAAAATGGTACCTATTGGGAATTTCAATCCTGATTGGACTGCTAATATCACAAATACATTTACTTATAAAAATTTCACACTATCAGCTTTAATTGATATTAAAAAAGGAGGTATGATGTATAATGGAACAGCCTTTGCAATGAATTATATGGGTACATCTAAAAGAACAGAAAATCGAGAAGTTTATTATACTCCACAAGGAACAATAGATTTTAATTTAACTCCAGCTGAAAACATAGTAGTTATGGATGGTGTTTATGGATATATCGATGCTAATGGAGAACCTGTATCTTCAGGAATTACTAATGTTACTCCTGTTGTTCAAGATGAAAATTGGTTCGAAGGAAATGGTAGTAATTTTGGAGGGGGTCCTTCATCAGCTGCAATGGAACCTGCTGATTGGGTAAGATTAAGAAATATTACTTTAACCTATGATTTACCAAAAATATCTGAAGTTATACAAAGTGTTCAAATTTATTTTACAGGTAAAAATTTATGGGTAAGTACACCTTATACAGGTGTTGATCCTGAAACAAACTTGTCTGGAGCAAGTAATTCACAAGGAATGGATTATTTCAATAATCCTGGAACCAAATCTTATTTATTAGGTGTTAAAATGACATTTTAATTATTAAAATTTTAATCATGAAGAATATAAAAAAATTAAATGTAAAAATTTTAGCATTAGTTATAATTGTAATGCTATTTTCAACTTCGTGTTCTAATTGGATAGACCACGGGATAAACATTGATCCAGATGCTCCTGCTGATGTTCCAATGTATTTATTATTACCTGCAATACAACAATCTATGGGGTATAATTTAGAAGGAAATAATACAGTACGAACCACAAATATTTGGATGCAACAATTTGATGGAGTAGATAGACAATCATTCACTGAAGCAAGGTATCAATTAACACCTGCCGATGTTGATAATGTTTGGACATCTATTTATGAAGAGATGTTAATGAATAGTACCATACTAATAAAAAAAGCACAATCAGAAGTTTCAAAATCTCCAAATTTTGAGGGCGTTGCTCAAGTTTTAATGGCAACTACGTTAGGTATTACAACAGACTTATTTGGAGATATTCCTTATAGTGATGCTTTTCAAGGTAGTGAAAATGTACTTAAACCAACATATGACTCTCAGCAGGATGTATATACTGCAATTTTTGGTTTGTTAGATGATGCTATTGTAAATTTAAATGAGACGAACAATGTCTTTGATATATCTGGTGATGTTATTTATGATGGAGATGTATCTAAATGGGAAAAAGCAGCCTATTCTATTAAGGCAAGACAAGCTTTACAACTATCTTTAGTAAATGGAAACGCAGCTTACACTGAAGCATTATCATATGTATCTCAAGGATTTCAATCTAATGCCGATGATTTTTTAGTGCCTTGGGAATCTGCCAATCATAATCCTATATTTCAATTTATGGAACAAAGAGGCGATATTAGAATGGGAGCAACGCTAGTTAATATGATGTCTAGTGATAATGATCCTAGATTGCCATATTATGCTGCTAAGGATGGTGATGGTAATTATACTGGTAGTGAAGCGGGAAGCGAAAATACTTCAGCTTCAGAACCTGGAGTTTATAATGCCGATCCAGAATCTCCAACAATTTTAATGACTTATTCAGAACTTAAGTTTATTGAAGCAGAGTGTAAATTAATGCTCGGTCAATCAGGGGCACAAGAGGCATATGAAGCTGCAGTTGCTGCTTCTGTATTACGGGTTACTGGTAGTGCAAATACCTCTTGGTTAAATGCAAATATTAATGGAGTACCTGTTACTTTAGAAAATATAATAACACAAAAATATATTGCAGATTATTCTACAAATCAACCTTATAATGATTATAGAAGAACTGGATTCCCTGTTTTAAGTTTAGCTGCTGGTGCAGTATTACCCTCTATTCCTACTAGATTTCCTTATTCTCAAAGCGAGTTAGATTACAATACTGCTAATGTACCTAATGTTAGTATTACTGATAAATTGTGGTGGAATAATTAATAAAATTTAAAATTTAAAATGATGAAAAAAATATTAAAATATTTAACATTTATAGCATTGCCTTTACTGGTGTCTATTTCTTGTAACTACAATGATACAAACTTTGATTTGTTACATAAAAATATTGATCCTAATGCAACTTACTATGTTCAGTTTACCGATGCGTCAAAAAGCCTTGAAACTGGAGTTTCATTAGCTGGAGATTTAGTTGACATTAATACTACTGTAGCAATAACTTTAATGGGAACGCCCCAAAGTGAAGATATTGTAGTAAATCTAACTTTGGATCCATCTAGTACAATTGATCCATCAATGTTTAATTTATCAAGTAGTAGTATTACGATTCCTGCTGGCGAAACTTCAGGATCTGTTGATCTTACAACTCTAACTGGAAACATGCCAGTTGGTGAAACTTTAAAATTTATTTTGGATATAGATGCAGGTGATTATAACTCTCCTAATGCAAACGGAACCAAATTAGTTTATATGTTAAAAAGAATCCAATTCTGTCCACTAGTAAATGGTGCTGCTGATTTAGCTGGTACTTGGAATGTTACTGCAGATGATAATGCTGGAAATCCTTATGGTGCAGGAGAAAATAGTTTTACAGCTGTCGCTAATGGCACTGATAAACTTGATGTTACTGGGCTTAGTGAAGCTTTCATTAATAATTTTTGGGGAGAAAGTGTTATTGCTGGTAATGTATTTACTATGGATGTAGCAGCTAACGGTTTTGTTACAATTCCAAGGCAATATATATATACTACTGATTATAATGGAACTTCTTATGATTATGAAATAGAAGGATCAGGTACTTGGACTAATTGCGGTGCAAAACCAACCTTGACAATTTCCTATGATATTTATTATGCAGGAGCTTCTGAAGGTCTTGCTAGTACATATGCAGCATATCTAACAGTTTCTCATCTTGGTGGTACTTTCACTTTAAATTAAGAAATAAATAGATTTTTAAATTATGTTAAAAAGCCATCTCAATTGAGGTGGCTTTTTTCTATTATACCTATCTTTGCAAAATGGAAAATGAAACATCTAAAATATTTGGTATTAGGGCAATTATAGAAGCTATAAATGCAGGAAAAACAATTAGCAAAGTTTATTTACAAAAAGGCTTAAGTGGTCATTTATTCTCAGAATTAAATACTCTAATAAAAAAAGAAGGAATTGCAACTAGTTATGTTCCTATTGAAAAGCTAGACCGACTCTCAAAATATAGCAATCACCAAGGAGTTGTAGCTCAAATTTCACCTATTGAATTTATTGATTTAGATGATTTAATTACTACTACTTTAGAAAAAACCACTACTCCTTTATTTTTACTGTTAGATAGAATTTCGGATGTACGAAATTTTGGTGCAATAATTAGAACCGCAGAATGTACTGGTGTTGATGGTATTATAATTCCTAATCAGGGGAATGCACCTATTAGTGCAGATACTATTAAAACATCTGCTGGTGCAGCTTTTAAAGTTCCTATATGCAAAGTAAATCATATTAAAGATGCTATTTTTCAATTTCAAGCAGCTAATATTCAAATAGTAGCAGCTACTGAGAAAACAGAAACCTTAATTTATGAGGTAGATTTAAAAAATCCTACAGCTATTGTTATGGGTTCAGAGGATAGAGGTGTACATCCTTCTATTTTAAAAATGGTGGATAAAAAAGCTAAACTACCTTTATTAGGAGAAATTGAATCTTTAAATGTTTCTGTTGCTTGTGGTGCTTTTTTATATGAAGCAACTAGACAAAGATTAGGATAAAAACTGAGTTCGACATAAAGTTTACCATAAAAACAACTGAAGATTATAACATTATTGCGAAAATTATAAACGGTAGTACATAATTTAAAGTAATCTCTATATTTTTAGAGAGATTGCTTCTTCTTTTCGTTGCTATTCAATCATTGTAATGATGCAAAATATTAATTATTAGTTCTGAAATTATTTTCTTTTATAGTCAAAAAAGAGTTTAAAGGTTAAAATTCACTTGAATTGACGAGATTTTACCAAAATATATAATATTTTTTACTCTTCTTCTTTACTATTTTCTTCAGTTTGCTCAATAAAATTTCCATTTTCATCAAACTGCTTTTCAAAAGCTTCATTTTTTGAAAAGATAAATTGTTCTGGCTGTGGTCCTTGTTTTTTAAATAAATAGGCAAATAATAAACCCATTAAAAACCCTGATAAATGACCTTCCCAAGATATTGCTTCTTCAACAGGAAAAACGTACCAAATTAAACTTCCATACAAAAAAACTACCACTAATGATAATGCTATTAAGCGGTAATGTTTTCTAAAAATTCCACTAAAAAAAATAAAACTAACTAAAAAATATACCACTCCACTTGCACCAATATGATAAGCTGGTCTTGCAAATATCCAAGTCAATAATCCTGTTAAAAATATTCCTATCAAAAGTACTTTTGTTGCTATTTTTTTATAGAAGAAATACAAACTACCTAGCATTACTGCTAATGGAATACTATTATTAAATATATGAGAAACAGAACCATGAATAAAAGGAGAAAAAATGATACCTCTTAAACCTTTAAAAGTTCGTGGATAAATGCCATATTTATTAAAATTGAATCCGTAATTAATTTCAATAAAATAAACTGCCCAAATAATAACAATAACTAAAATTGGAACAACTAACGTTAATTTATCTATTTCAGCTTTTCTATTTTTCATGGTATAAAAATACAAATTGGAATGATTTATTCTTGTTTTTTTTTATTAAAATAATGAATGTTAGTTTGCGTTAGGGATAGAAGAGATATCCTTTTTTAGAACTAAAAAAGATTTAACGAATAGCCCGCCACAAATGCAATGCAGTGGAACGCCCAAAACTTTATTTTTATTTGTATTTTTACCGTATGAAAGCACCTTTAGCGGAACGAATTAGACCAAAAACTTTAGATGATTATATAAGTCAGCAACATTTAGTTGGTATAAAAGGTGCACTTACACAGCATATTAAACGTGGTATTATTCCTTCTTTAATATTGTGGGGACCTCC
>VAPM010141624.1_pt1 | contig 57226 bp, 50 predicted proteins | sample 3395091 | NCBI WGS metagenome assembly VAPM01 (sample SAMN08290445, study PRJNA428436) | hydrothermal vent metagenome | isolation source: Deep-sea hydrothermal vent chimney 3 | place: Pacific Ocean: Juan De Fuca Ridge
TAGGTGCTTCAACAGCATTTGTAGTTCCTACAATTGTACCAGCCACAGTTTTTGGAAAATCTGCTCCAAGCAATAAGATAAACATAGGACAAATTGGATTTGGAAGAATCGCACGAAGTCATGACTTACCGGAAACCATGAAATACGATGAAGCACGAGTGATTGCAGTGAGTGATGTAGATAGTAATAGGGTACAAGAAGGAAAGAATTTTATAGAAAATTACTATGCCGATGCCAAAGGGAAGAAAAATTTTGTGAATGTTTCAACCTATGGGGATTACAGGCAATTGTTGGAAAATCCGGATATTGATGCAGTAATTATAAGTACACCAGATCATTGGCATGCGAAGCCCGCTATCGATGCAGCTTTAGCTGGCAAAGATGTCTATTTACAAAAACCTGCATCACTTACTATTTCGGAAGGTAGAAAAATGAGTGATATCATGAACCGCACCGGAAGGGTATTTCAGGTTGGCAGCCAACAAAGATCAATGAATCCATGGCCTCAATTTCATCGTGCTTGTGAGTTGGTGAGAAATGGAAGGATTGGAGAAATAAAACAAATTTATGTAGGATTACCTGGAGACCCATCTGGAGACGATGAACCAGAAATGGAAGTTCCTGTTAACCTTGATTACGATATGTGGCTTGGATCCACACCTGTAGCATATTATACAGAAAAAAGAGTTCATCCACAAAAAGACTTTAGCAGACCGGGCTGGCTGAGGTGCGAACAGTTTGGAGCCGGTATGATTACCGGATGGGGAGCACATCACGTAGATACGGCCCACTGGGGAATGGGAACAGAATATACGGGACCTATAGAAGTTGAAGCAGAGGCTGTTTTTCCTAAAAGTGGGCTTTGGAATGTTCATGGAGATTTTAAGGTAACTGCAAAATATGCTAATGGAGTTGTCATGCATATCTCAGGAGAATATACCAACGGTGTGAAGTTTGAAGGTTCAGAAGGATGGATTTTTGTAACCCGCGGAAAACCCGTTACCTCCAGTGATCCGGTTTCGGGCAATGAATCGAAAAAATCATTAGACGCCAGCGATCCTAAGATATTAGATTCTGTTATTGGACCTGATGAAATTCATCTTTACCAAAGCCCTGAACAACATAAAAACTGGTTGGACAGCATTAAATCCAGGGAGCGAACCGCTACGCCAGCCGAAGTTGCTCACCGATCGTGTAGCGCGTGTCTTGTAAGTCATATTGCTATGAAACTACCACGAAAGTTGTATTGGGATTCTATAAATGAACGATTCAAGAATGACGATGAAGCAAATGCTATGTTATCAAGACCTCAAAGATATCCATGGGGGATTGAATAATCTCATTCAGTACATGTCCTTGCTGATTGAGTTATGAAATTGGTGAGTTGAACGCAACGCCGAAATTATCGTTTTAAGAGTAATAGATAAAGTAAGTAAAATTGGTTAAATTGAAATAATAAGAACCAATCCGCTGCAGTACATAATTGATTAAAATAGACAGGTATGATATTTAATGGCAAAGAAGTTCCCTTTCCGGCAATTGGAAAAATCAGCTTTTTCAAAATTTTAGAAAACATTGAAGAAAAGACAAATGATAAAGATCCATTTGTATCTGAAACTGCAAAAAATTTGCTTATTGAGGCAGAAAAATATCCGGAGATACGATCGGGAATTGATAACATAGAAAATCTGGGTAAATGCGAAGGACTCGTTAGAAAATTATGCCTCATGATGTTTCCCGATGTGCTAACAACAAATGAGATTAAAGCACTTACTCCCCCATTCTATTTCAAACCAATTTATAGTTCTGAAAGATTCAAAAAAATAATTAATGCATCAGGAGAAGATTTTAGCTTGCAAATGAAAGATATTACCGGCGATGATTTTTACTTGATTTGTTGCTATTTTATATTGGCTTCATATTATGGATATCAATCTCATGCCGGAGGTCCATTGATCGTTGAAATTTTTAATCGTAACCTGGGAATTAATAAAGCATATCAAGTTGCGATAAATGCTGACATGATGGACTTTAGTCCTACCGATCGAGCAGTAGAAATCTCTCGCAAAGATTTTGAATTGCTTGTAAATAATTATGACAATATAGACTTGTGGAAAGAAAAATTCCCTCCAAATAGCTGGACCTTTCGCGGGGTCAATGTTATAAATATGATGGATGTAACAAATAGTCGGGCATTGAGTAATATTTCTTCCAGTCTGTTGGTTAAGTCTGAAGAGTCGCTACAAAAAATCCGTGCTGGCTTACGAAGTTTATTTAATAATGGTGAGCTTAAATCTGGAGTTGTAACAATGGAAGATGGATATATCTCGCAGATCCACAATGACGATATGAATATGAAGAGCATAATTCTTGGCGGTATTACGTCTATGAAGTTTGAAGAGGGACTTTGCGGTTACTCTATAGAAAAACTCGTTAAAAGAAATGTTCCTCTGATTATTCCTGATGTCAAGCAATTTCATGCTAAATCCAATAGCCAATTATCTCAAAGCCTGATTGATCAAAATATTGGGAGTTTCATCATGATTCCTTTGATTTACGAAGACGAATTGATGGGATTTATAGAATTGGGTTCAACAAATAAATATGAATTAAATTCCGTTTCCATATCAAAACTTTTGCCATTGATCCCTGTTTTATCAATGGCTATTAAGAGGTTCAGAACAGAAGAACAAAACCAGATAGAAGCCATCATTCAGCAGGAATGTACTACCATTCATGGTTCTGTAAAATGGAGATTTAAAGAAGAGGCCAAAAAATTCTTCCAAGCAGGTTTGACTGGAAAACAACCAGTATTTAATGACATTATTTTTAAGGATGTAGTTCCATTATATGGGCAACTTGACATAAAAGGCTCTTCAACCAGACGAAATAAAGCAGTCAAATCTGATCTATTGTCTCAGCTCAATCTTATAGGTAAAGTGCTCAATCGGGCACTGTTAAAAACAAATATTATCGCTTATGATGAACTAATTTTTAGAATAAATGGACTCAAAAAAGAAATTGGAGGAGAACTTTCTACCGGCAACGAGCACAAGATATTCCAATTTATCAAACAAGAGATTGATCCGGTATTTGCACATCTCAAAAATGAAGACTCCAAGCTTCAACATTTAGTAGAAGATTATTATGCCCGGTTAGACGCTGAACTGAAAACACTATATATTGAACGCAAAAAATATGATAGCAGTGTTGATAAAATTAACCATGTGTTGGTTTCTGCATTAGATAAAAAGCAGGAAGAAGCCCAACAAATTTTTCCTCATTATTTTGAAAGATACAAAACAGATGGTGTTGAGTTTAATATGTATATCGGACAATCAATGGCCAATAACGCAAACTACAATCCCATTTATCTTAGGAATTTGCGAATTTGGCAACTATTAACCATGTGGTCGTTAGAAATCGAATATAGAAATTTAAAAAAAGATCTGGATGTGGATATAGAGATTGCGTCACTGATACTTGCATATGGCACACCCTTGTCCTTGCATTTCCGTATGGATGAAAAGAGATTTGATGTTGAGGGAGCGTATAATGCCAGATATGAAATAATAAAAAAGCGAATTGACAAAGCCCTAATAAAAGGAACCAAAGAACGACTTACCCAACCGGAAAAGATGACTATTGTTTATAGCCAGGAGCAGGAATCAAAAGAGTATATGCTTTTTATTAATTTTTTGCAGTCAAAAGGTTGCTTCAAAAATGACCTTGAAAATTTACAACTTGAAGACTTGCAGGGAATTCGTGGACTCCGGGCATTGCGTGTAGGAATTAATTATTCCAACGAGACATCAGGGTTGAGTATTGACGAATTTATAAAATCAGTCGAATCTGTGAATTAACTAGTGAAATTTAAAAAGTAAACTATAGTTAGTGTTTGATTATTAAATTAGTTTCTTCTCCTTTTTTGACTTTTATTCAGTCATCTGGCATTGTCATCGCACAAGATGCTATTGCATTATTTATTAAATGACTCGTACAACTTGTTGGTACGAATAGGATCTGCTTGGCCATCATGGATTATCATCCGATATTTTAATACAATAAAATCATCCATTGGTATAACTACTGGTTTTTTCCCTGGAAAAACAATGTTTTGCATGCTGTTTTTCTGACGTAAATTCCAGGTATCCTTTGGTAATGGATTATTTACATTGGTCATGATAGCAATACCTGATCGCTCGCCGAAGGGGCCCAAGGTACCTGAAATATCTACCCATGGGCCTGCCTCCACAGCCGGCCATTGAGGAGTCAGCACACCTTTGGAAGAAATAAAAATCAAATCATCCGGAGTTTTCATACGGATAGAAAACCCACTCAATTCGCTTTCATTGTCATATCCGGCAATTGATACATTTTCCATCAACGCCTTTAACCGGATTTCCACATCAATCAGGCGATAATGCAATTGTTTTTTAAATACTCTGATGGTAACTATTTCTAAAACAAACGGTTTCTGCTCACCCTGACTATCTTTAATCCACGGTGATTTCCAATTTACATTTGCATGAATTGAAACAGAAGTGTCTGTCGTTCTCTCAACTTCGACCTGATTCACACTCCATGAAAAATCATCACATAGCCAGGAATCTCCGACATATTTTCCTTTTACTTGAATCTGACGCCAGGCCCAAAAAATACCCCTGTGATGTGGATGGTCCTCAGGAAAATCCAATGTCAGTACACTGCCATTTAATCCCCACAATGGATGAATATAATCAACTCTTGGGTAAGCTCCGTCTAAAGATTTCACAGATGACCTGTAAAAAAGAATACTGTCACTCCCTTCAAGCACCAAAATTCCATTTGGGGATCGAACGGTATGCAGCTTTTGTGCTTCAAGCTGTTGCTGACCACAAATCATGAGGAAAATAATTATTAGTCTTTCTACATTCATAATTTTAATCATCCTTAAAAATCCACATTCTTAGAAAGTGGATTTCTACTTGTCTGATGCTAAGGCATCTACGGCGTAGAACAAAATCAAAATCTAATCAAAAAAACTGAGCACTTCTAAAGTTAGACACTTTATAGGCAGGCTCTAATCAGCTTTCCTTTTATAAACTCTTACATGCCATGGAAAAGAGGTACTCTTTTTTGCGATTTCAAAACCACTGGAAAGTATGAACTTTTCAATTTCTTCTGGAGCGTGTATGAATGACCTAAATGGATTTTTCTTGATGTAGAGGTATAATTTCATAACCAGTGCTACACATTTTGAAATTGGGCCACCAAATGGAAATGATAGTGCTATGGAACGATCACACTTTTGTAGGGCTAAAGACAGAAGAGATTTATAGTCTGGATAGCAGCAAACTACTTTGTCAAGGGTCACAAAATCACATGAATCTATTTTATCAGCTACATCAATAAAATCGCCATGATGAAACTGGGTTTTATCCAGAATATAATTTTCTTTAGCATACGACTTTGCAACATTCAAATATCCTTGTGACGCATCCACATCAATAGTGGCTTTACCTCCATTCTTCAAAAACCTCCATTGGATTGCTCCAACACCTCCTCCAATATCCAATAGTGTGCTTCCTATGATATTTTGCTGAAATAAAAGCTTGAGTAGCTTATCGGTTACTTTTTTAACTCCTTTTCTTTTGTAGCGCTTCATTTCCTTTTGCGCACTTTTCATATCAAAGAGCATATCCGCTCCGCAACAATGATTACATGTCATGATTTATTTTTTTGTATAAATATAATCTGAAAATATTTACATTTTTTGTGCCTCAAGAATTATATTTATTCAAATAAAATTTAATCTCATGAAAAATATTTTTTCGATTTGCTCAATTCTCGTCTTCATTTCAACTTTCACTTTTGCCCAAAAAACATCTCTGGAACCTATTAAACTTGACGATGCCTGGAGGCAGAAAATCTATAATTTGGCTCCGGACAAAACAATTGTCCCGGTAACCAAAAAGCACAAAGTGCTTCTTTTCTCATTATTTACCGGCTTCAAACATTGGGTAATTCCTCATGCCGATGCTGTGATAAAAATATTATCAGAAAAGACAGGAGCTTTTGAAGTGGTGCAAAGTACTGATATCATGATGTTCGAAAAGAAAAATCTTAAAAAGTTTGATGCAGTTATCTTAAATAATAATTGTTCAAAAGGTGATTACCGTAATTTATTTTATGATGCACTGCTTTCTAATAATAAAATGAGTGAAAAGGAGCGATTGGAAATGGCAGCAACCCTCGAAAAAAATCTATTATCATTTGTTGAGCATGGTGGGGGTCTGATGGCTTTTCACGGAGGAATAGTTATGCAAAACAAATCAGCTGAATTTAGCGATATGATTGGAGGAAGTTTCGATTATCATCCAAAGCAACAGGATGTAGAATTACAATTAGCTGATGCCAATCATCCTATGACCAAAGCATTTGAAGGCAGATCACTAACGCATTTTGATGAGCCTTATTTCTTCAATAATGCCTATTTCAAAAAGGAATTCAGACCATTATTATATATGGATGTAACAAAGCTTCACTCCTTGAAGCATACACCTAATGAAAAAATCAGCTATGTATCCTGGATAAAAAGATATGGGAAAGGGCGGGTTTTTTATGTATCTCCATCACACAACGCACAAAGCTATGAAGATTCCAGGATGCTGTTGTTTTATCTGAATGGTGTGCAATATGTCCTTGGAGACTTAAAATGCGATGATTCTCCTTTGGGCCAATAAAAAAGATGCAAGCCTTTCGACTTGCATCTTCATTAAACAAACAACCTAACCATGAAATTTTTTTCCTCTTAATTAGAGAGATATTATTTATCCTGTCATGGCTGTTTATACGTTGTGTGATTGGGTATAATTGAAAAAAAATGCCTCAAAGGGTCTTATCTTAGAATGTGAGACCGGTTGATATAGAAAATGACCATGGCTTGGCAATTAAGAGAGATAATGAACCGGTAAAATTATTTTTCTCTCAAGAATAGTTGTATCGCTTGTTGAACAAATTGTGTAGAAAATATCATAAATGAATCAGTTTTTCATCATCAATTAAAGCGTGCTCAAGTGAACTGTACAGTAGGAATGGTCAGTGTTTTATTTATGCAACTATCAGGGGTTTTGATTTCTTTAGGAAGTTGCCTGGGATTGATCATTAAGCAATTTCTACTAATTTTCTGGCCTTATCAAGATCGTATTTGTTTTGGAAATTCATCCAAAACATGGCGGAGATCTCTAAAGCACTCTCTAGTCTCAATGCCAGGTCAGCTGTTATATTTCTACGACCATGGATCAGATCGGAAAGCATCGATGGAGATATGCCCATTTTTTTTGATAGATCCTTTTGCTTCAATTTTCTGGCTTCGATCTCATCGCCTATTAATGCGCCCGGATGGATGGGGGATTCTGCCGGTATATCATTTGCAAATATCTTATTCATAATGTTTCGAAATTTCAATGATTATTATTTCCAATTCTCCATTTTTATTGATTCTGAACAATAGCCGGTACTGCCTATTAAGCCGGATCGAGTATTGCCCTTTCCGATTTCCTCTCAATGCCTCGAAATTTAGAGACCGGAAGTTTTTTAATTCCTTCAATTCTGTAATTGATATCAGAATATTCACTTTTTTCTGATACTGTTTAACCACTGTTATAGGTATTTTCTGTTTGCCAACTAAATGGTTCGGATTGTACTCATATAGGCTGGCCAAATCTTCAGATTCAAAAAATACCTTCATTTATATATACGTGTAAGTATCAATAAGTTCACTAATGTAGTGAATTATTGTTGCTTCTAAAAACATATGAAACTTGCTCGGAAAAATTAGGACAATAAAAAGACTGTTTAAGATGAACGTCTTCATTATAGAGGTATCCCATAGAACCAGGTAGTAAAACCCGTTTTCCTTCACAAACCAGGCGATGTGATTTAGATCAGATTTCACAATATTGTAGTAAGGCTGGGGTTTTTGGTATAAAAATAGTTCGTAGTTGGTTCAGGCTTGTTGCAACCTAAGTTGTGCGCACGAGAGGACTCGAACCTCCACAGGATTTCTCCCACCAGCCCCTCAAGCTGACGCGTCTACCAATTTCGCCACGTGCGCAAAAATTATTTTTGAAGGGCCACAAAATTAATATATTATTTTCCTTTTACAAGGATCAATTATGTTTCATAAATTAAATTTTGAGTCCACTCCGAAAAGTCAGAGTTCGTTGATTTTCAACTTTTTTACCCCTAAAGAGGAAGTCGTTGAAAATCAACGAACGCTAATAAAGTCCCCCTGCCTACCGGAGGCCGGCGTCTCTTACAACAAAGGTTTCCATAAAATAACAGTAGAACCCAAATTAATATTTTCAGCTTTTAATTTTTCTTTCTTCGCTTCATTCTAAATTTCGAATCATCAATTTCAGGAGTTGTTTTTGTGAGTCTGATTTTCTCTCTGTAGCCCATCCACAATAAATAAATGGAAAAACCAATTGCCAGATAAGCCATTATTCCCACTACGCCAACAAGTACTTCATTGATATAAAAACTGTACAGGAGAATCAAAGAAGCAGAAATAGCTACTATTCCCAGGGTAATTTTAAATTTTGCTTTTCTTATATCTCCTTGAATTTTGCTTTCTTCAATGGCAAATTCATCAACTAATCTTATGATATATGCAATACTATCTTCACTAAGGTTGCCCTCAAATTTTTTTCTAATATCTCCATACGACAGTCCGTCATCATACAGTTTTAGTGCTTCTTGTAATTTTTGATCCAATACATGATCATCCATAAAAAGTTTTTTTGAAAGTTACTTATATGCTCATGGATTTGGAAATATTCCCTCTTGGAAAATCTATCAACTATAATAATTCAGGAGATAATTATTGAACCGATTAAAATTTTGATGGCCAAGCCTGCGGTAGGCAGGTTTAATGGAATTAGAAATGCCACGTATTTTGTGTGTATTTCATTGTTAAATTATGGAGCGTCTAATAGGTAAAGTCATTTTTTTCCAGTAGAAAATCCGCAACTCTTCTTCGTGCATCTTTAAGATTGAACGGTTCTATTTTGGTAAATCTTTTCAAACCAATTAACATCATTCTCAATTCATCACCTTCAGCAAATGCATAAATGGCTTGCTTACCAGCCCATGATGATTTTTCTATTGCCGTATGCAGATAAATCCTTGCCATATCCAGGAATAACCCAGCCTTTTCTTCTCCAATTTTTTCAGCAATTTTCTCCGCTCTTAGTATGGCAGATTCTGCCGCAAATGCCTGAATCAACATATCAGCTAAATTCATCAGAATCTCCTGCTCATCTTTCAGTTTGGTCATCAGTTTTTGAACCGCTGCTCCGGCAATCATCAAACCTGCTTTCTTAAGATCTTTTATCGCCTTTTTTTCCTTGGCCAAAATACCATCGTTGTCATCACCACCAAAATCGGGAATTGATGTCAACTCTTTGGCCACAGCCATCGCCGGTCCTATCAAGTCAAGCTCACCTTTCATTGCCCGCTTCAAAAGCATATCGATGGACAATATTCTATTGATTTCATTGGTTCCTTCAAATATTCTATTGATTCTTGCATCCCTGTAAGCTCTGTCCATTGGTCCTTCGGCAGAATAACCCATACCACCATAAATCTGAACTCCTTCATCTACGGCATAGTCAAGCGTCTCCGAACCGTGAACTTTTAGCATAGCGCATTCTATGGCAAATTGCTCAAAAGATTTAAGTCTGGACTCAGCAATATTTTCACCATTAGAAACCATGGCATGGTATGCATCATCAATGTTTTGTCCTACACGATAATGAGCAGATTCTGAAGCAAAAATATGTGACGCCACATCGCCTATTTTATGCTTGATTGCACCAAAATTTCCAATGGTCGTGCCAAATTGTTTTCGTTCATTGGCATATTTGATAGCATTTGCAAAAGCTCCTTTTGCACCACCAACACCACCAATTCCTAATTTTATTCTACCTATGTTAAGAATGTTTAGCGCAATTTTAAATCCATTTCCTCTTTCAGATAACAAATTTTCAACTGGTACTTTACAATCGTTGAAGAATATTTGACGTGTCGAGGATCCCTTAATACCCATCTTTTTTTCTTCTTCATTCATGGTGATCCCGCCAAAAGCCTTTTCAACAATGAATGCTGACAAATTTTTATCATCGTCGATCTTGGCAAACACAATAAAAATATCTGCAAATCCTCCATTTGTGATCCACATTTTTTGGCCGTTCAGTAAATATGATTTACCGTCTTCGGAAAGAATTGCTTTAGTTTTCCCGGAGTTGGCATCTGATCCGGCATCAGGCTCCGTCAGGCAATAAGAAGCTTTCCATGCTCCAGAAGCTAACTTTGGGAGGTACTTGGATTTTTGATCATCATTGCCATAATATAAAATGGGCAAGGTGCCAATACCTGTATGTGCCGTAAAGGCCACAGCGAAAGAATAACCTTTGCCAAATTCCTCTGCTATAAGCAAAGACGTGTTGAAGTCAGTATCAAATCCTCCATATTGCTCGGGAAGAGATGCACCTAACAGACCCAGTTCACCAACCTTATCCAATAATCCAGGCATAAGTTCCGGGAATTTCATTGAATCAATTTCATCCAATTTTGGATATACCTCCGCAGCAAGAAAATCCTGACAGGTTTGTAATATCATTTTTTGCTCTTCTGTCCATTCTTCAGGAATAAAAATATCGGAAGCGCAAGTATCTTTAATAAGAAATTCTCCTCCCTTAATTGCTGTTTTCTTATCAATAGTTTCCATAATATTATTTTTAGTTGTTTAACAAATGCATGCTATAAAATGCCTTTAATTTAACCTCTCATAAATACCGGCGACACCCTGTCCTCCACCGACACAAGCAGAAACAATACCATATTTTTGATTTCGATGCTTCATTTCGCTAAACAGTTGAATGGATAGTTTTGCCCCTGTGCATCCAAGCGGGTGCCCTAGTGCTATGGCACCTCCATTCACATTTACGATTTCAGGATTAAGATTCAATTGGCCGATTACTCCTAAAGCCTGCGCAGCAAAAGCCTCATTAAGCTCTATTTGATCAATATCAGATTGATTGAGTCCGGCAAGTTTCAATGCCTTTGGGATGGCAGCTACCGGCCCTATACCCATGATCTTTGGTTCTACCCCAGCTACTGCATAGCTAACCAATCTGGCAATCGGCTCCAAATTTAGCTCTTTTACCATTCGTTCTGACATCACCAATACAAATGCTGCTCCATCAGAAGTTTGGGATGAATTACCTGCAGTAACAGTTCCTCCAATTGAGAACACAGGTTTTAGTCTTGCCAGGGCCTCAACACTTGTGTCAGCTCTAGGCCCTTCATCTGTATCAACTACAAATTCTCTTTTTTGCTTTTTCCCACTTTCATCTAAATAAACTTCTTCGACATTTATCGGAACAATATCATCTTTAAATTTTCCTTCTTCGATGGCTCTCAGTGCTTTAGAATGAGAATTATAGGCAAATTGATCCTGATCTTCTCTGGTGATTTTATACTTTTTAGCTACCTCTTCCGCAGTGAGCCCCATGCTGGTATAGTAATCTGGAGTTTTGGTAGATATATTATAATTCAGAGCGGTCTTCCATCCCATCATGGGTACCATCGACATTGATTCGGTGCCTCCTGCAATAATACAATCGGCCATTCCGGCAGTAATTCTTGCCGATGCGATATTTATCGCCTCAATGCCTGACCCACAATATCTATTGATAATCATTCCCGGAACCTCGAGAGGAAGAGAAAGCAATGATATCATTCTACCCATCTGCATCCCCTGTTCCGCTTCAGGTATGGCGTTACCAACGATCAGGTCATCAACTCTTTTTGAATCAAATCCCTTAACAGAACCCACAAGATGCTTTATTACATCAGCAGATAAATCGTCTGATCTGGTAAATCTAAATCCACCTTTTTTTGCTTTTGCAATTGCCGATCGATATCCTGCTACGATATATGCGTCCATAATTATTAAATTTTATAATTAACAGTATTTTTTATTATAGCTGCATTAATTTCTTAATGCTCTTTTACCATTCAAAATGGCCTGAATTCGCTCAAGTGTTTTTCTTTCTCCACAAAGCGAAAGAAAGGCTTCTCGTTCCAGATCCAATAGATATTGCTCCGAAACCTCGGTAGGCGCGGAGAGGTCTCCACCACACATAATATTGGCTAATTTTCTGGCTATCAGTTCGTCATGATCAGATATATAATTACCCATTCTCATACCGGTAATTCCGGCATGGAAAAGAGCCAATCCCCCTCGTCCTTGCACCTTTATGTTTTTCTTCTGTACAGGCATAGAATATCCGGCTTCTGCAAGTTCGATAGCAGCCATTTTTGCTTCGGCTATTTGCCTGTTTGGATTTATCGTAATTCTATCTTGCGGTCTGAAAATTAGCATATCTCTTGCTTCTTCGGCAGAAGTAGCCACCTTGGCCGTAGCGATATTCATAAAAGCATTTTGAAGTGCGTTATACTCAATATCTCCGGTTTCAGTTCTCTCAGCAACACGTCGAGTCAGCTCTTTAGTTCCTCCTCCTCCAGGGATCAGACCGACACCAAATTCCACCAGACCAATGTATGTTTCTACAGCAGCCTGTACCTGATCAGCATGTAAAGTAAGCTCACATCCACCACCCAAAGACATGCCATGAGGTGCAATTATTACTGGAATTGAGCTGTATCGGGCTCTCATTATGATATTTTGAAATATTGATATCAATTGATTGAGTTCATCGTAATCTTGCTCAATGGCATACATAAATACCATTCCCAGGTTTGCGCCAACAGAAAAATTGGCTCCCTGGTTTCCAATCACCACGCCGCGATATTCACTTTCGCCCAGATCAAAAACTTTGTTCATGCCTTCAATGACATCACTTCCCATGGTGTTCATCTTCGTTCTGAATTCGAGATTTATGATACCATCTCCCAAATCAAATATAGATGCCCCTGAGTTTTTCCATATCTCTTTGTTCGCCCTAAGGTTATCGAGAATAATAAACTGGCCTTTGCCTGAAATATCTTTGTACGATTTTGTAGGAATATCATAATATTTTCTTACTCCCTGCTCGACAGTATAAAATGATTTTGCGCCACTTTCAATCATGTCATAAACCCACTGATTTGGTTTATAACCTGCTTGCTCCATTTTTTCAAGAGATGCCACTACACCTATTTGGTCCCAAGTATCAAACGGGCCTAGTTCCCATCCAAATCCGGCACATAGTGCATCGTCAATTTTGAACAACTCATCAGTAACTTCCGGAATTCTATTGGAAATATATTGGAAAATACCATAGAAAGAATCTCTGTAAAAATCGCCTGCCTTATCCTTCCCTGAGAGTAATATCTTAAATCTATCTTTTACGATATCTATGGATTTTGTAAGCTCAAGTGTATTAAATTTTACCTTTTGCTTCGGATTGTATTCCAAGGTTTTCAGGTCAAGGGTCAGGATTTTGGTTTGCCCTTCCTTGTCTTTGGTTTTTTTATAGAAACCTTGCTTTGTTTTATCTCCAAGCCAATTGTTTTTTGCCAGTTCGCCAATTATTTCTGGCATCTTAAATACATCCCTTTGTTCATCATCGGGTAGGCCTGCATGCAAATTGTCTGCTACTTTAATGAGCGTGTCTAATCCTACAATATCACTTGTTCGGAAGGTCGCAGATTTTGGTCGACCAATTACCGGGCCGGTCAGTTTATCAATTTCGTCAATATTAAGGCCTAATTGCTGCATAGTTTGCACCACTTTCAATATGGAATAGATGCCAATTCTATTGGCAATAAACGCTGGCGTATCTTTGCACAAGACGGTTGTTTTTCCAAGAAACAAATCTCCATAATGCATTAAAAAATCAATTATTTCCGGTTTGGTCTTGGGTCCAGGAATAATTTCAAGGAGTTTTAAATATCGTGGTGGATTGAAGAAATGTGTACCGCAAAAGTGTGCCTGAAAATCATCACTTCTACCTTTGCTCATCAAGTGAATAGGAATTCCGGAGGTGTTGGAAGTGATAAGTGTACCGGGTTTACGGAGCTTTTCAATCTTATCATACAATTGATTTTTGATCTCCAGGTTTTCTACTATTACCTCAATTATCCAATCATATTCAATAATTTTAGATAGATCATCATCGAAATTTCCCAGCTGAATTTTTGAGGCAAAGCTTTTATGATAAAGCGGCGCAGGTTTTGACTTCAATGTAGCCTGAAAAGCAGCATTTACAATGCTGTTTTTCACCGATTTATCGGCCAAAGTCAATCTATTTTTTTCTTCGGCTTCGCTTAATTTCTTAGGTGCAATATCAAGCAATAATACATCCAGACCAATGTTTGCAAAATGACAAGCGATTCGAGATCCCATAATTCCCGAACCAAGAACTGCGACTTTATTGATATTTCTTCTCATCTGTTTTGTTATTTAAAACCTTCAATTTTCATCAGTGATTTCTTTTGTGACGGCAAGCCAGACCGATTTCTGTTTCATATTTTTTATTGATTAATCCTTATTAATCAATTCTTTAAGCTCTTCATTGCCTTCAACCCATCCAAGTATCAAACTTGATACCTGCAGAAACGTATTTAATTTCTCTTCAGGGATTCTCTCTTTAACAAATTGATTAAATACCTTGACTGTTTCAATCGTCTTCCCCTTTTTCTCTTTGCCCTTTTCTGTGAGAAATACCTTGACTGATCTTCTATCAAAGGCATCTCTTTCCTTATATATAAAACCTTTTTCTTCAAGACTTTTTAAGGTTCTGGTCAGGCTTCTTGATTCAAGGCCAATAAGTGGTCCAATTTTAGTCGCCGGTGTACCTTCAGTTGTTCCAATATTTAATAATATAAAACCTATTGATGTGGTGATTCCATGCTTTTGCGCCTTTTGGTTATAAAGCCTGGATAGGCCATGCCAATTTGATTTTATAAGGTAATCTATTGATTCTTCTCTCTTCATAATATTCTTTTCAATGAATTCAAATATAAACAAATTTATTATGCATGCATAATAAATTTATGGTTTATTGATCTCATTAGGTCATTAAATTTATACATTAATATAAATGAACAATTATAATAATAAGCATTATTTTAATAAAAAGGCAAAAAACGAGCGTTATTCGGCATGCCGAATAGTATCAATATTGATTAGATATTTTTCTGAAGAAAAAATTTTGTTGTAGCTAATTTGACAACTATTGTTGAATAGCCGCTATTCATCTGCACTTTTTATCTTTCCGAAACCTGTGATTCTTTTTTCAATAACCTTGGGGTTTCCGGTATAAATTACTCCGCCAAGACCTGTTATGGTAATTACAAGTTTTTCATTTGCAAATATTTCAACACCACCCAGCCCGCTTACATTGATTTCAGCATTGTCAGCATTAAGTTCAAATGCCCTCAATCCACCAGCGCCACTAATGTGTGTTTCTAAATGATCCGCCTCTCCGGATAATGACATCACGCCAGCTCCAGTCAAATTAGTCTTTAGTGTCATCACATCAACTTCCAAATCGATAGCTCCCGCTCCGGAAAGATTTATTGACAACTGATCTGAAGTTATAACTCCTTCATTATTAATATTGGATGTTCCTGTTGAGAAAATATCATTTAGCTCACTATAATATATTTCAATATCAATCCCCTCAGTGCTTTTGAGATTATGAACACTATTGATATTTAAGGAGCCATTGAATACCTCAATGGTTATATAATCATGAAGGTTTTCGTCCGTTTCGATTACTACCCTATGATCTTCACTTTTTATCAAAATCACATCGTAATTTCCACCAATACTTAGGTTTTCAAAATTGTCTATTGCAGTCACGATTTTTTCAATATCTCCATTTCCACTTTTAATATTGAAGTTGCATCCAGCTAAAGAGAGGAGCAGAAAACCAATAACGTAGATAAAAACTTGCTTCATGTGAATACGTGATTTTCGACAAATTAGGAATTGATATACTCATCTATCGCCTCGCTTATCCCTTCGAAAGTTTTCTTCAGATTGTCCTCATTTTCTTCGAGAAGCGTAACACGAAACCCTCTGAGATCAGAGCAAAAAGACGAAATTGGCACCACACATATTCCTTTGGCAGCCAATAAATAATATACAAATCGCTTGTCGGGCAGCACGTCCGGTTGCGCAACCCAATCTTCAACAATTTTTTTGACTTCCGGGTTTTTAATTGCTAATGTCTGTTTATCGTTGATTACATTTTTCTTAAAAACTATTGTATTGTAAAAAGCACCTGATGTTGGGTTGAAATAAATCCCTTTGCAAGGTTTTAATATATTAGAAATCACCTGACTTCTTTTACCTATTTTTTCATTGTTGGCTTTTATATAATCCGGGTATCTGTGGTCTCCCATTATTTTTGGCAAGGCTACCTGGGGCAATTTGGTAGAACTAACCTCAATCATTTTTGCATTTTCAAGCGTAGTACAAAGTTTGCCAAACTCCTCATCCTTTTCCTTGTTATAAAACTTTGCCCATCCACACCTTGATCCTGGCCAGGGAATTTCTTTGGATAATCCTTTCAGCGCAATACCAGGGACATCATCAATGTATTGAGATAAAGAATATCCTCTAGCTCCGTTGTAGGTGACATTTAGATATATTTCATCACTGATAAGAAACAAATCAAACTCTTTGGCAATGGCCACATAACGTCTCAATATCTCCAGCGGATATACCATTCCTGTTGGGTTATCCGGATTGATGATCATGATACCCACAATATTCGGATTGTATTTTACCTTTAAATACAATTCGTCCATATCGGGATACCAATTGTTTTGCGGATCCAGACTATAAGTGATCGGATGATCATTGGCATGTGCTGCCTCTGCTGATGAGTGGGTTGAATAGGCAGGCGATGGGCCAATTACCCTTGCCGGAGGAATGAGATATTGATATATTTTACCAATAGCATCTCCCAATCCATTGAAAAATAGAATATCGTCTTCGGTAATCTGTACGCCTCCAAGAGCATTATTTCTTTTTGCCAAAAATTGCCTGGTTTCCAATACCCCTTTTGAGTGACAATAGCTATAGCTTGAGTCTTGTTGGGCCAAATCACTAACTATGTCTTTTATCCAGGATGGAAGTTTGGCACCCTTTTGTACCGGATCACCAATGTTTTCCCATAATATTTCGCATCCTACCTTTTTTAGTTGCTCGGCCTTTTTTACAATCCCACGGATCTCATAACTTAGTTCATCGGCACCTGTTCGCAACAATTTTTTTCTCATCAGTAATACTATTTTTTGTTGGTTAAATTTACTATAAAGAGTCTTTCAATAAACTCTTTATAATTTATGTTTCAAAAGTACATTTTTTTCTGAATACTGTTTTTCGGAAAGCAAATCATCTTATCTGAATCACTGGGTTTGGAACTAATATTTAATGCAATTGTGTGTGCACTATTTTGAAACAAATGCAATTCCCCGGTTGAAGTAAATTATAGGCTTTAAAAATTATTAACACTTGAAATATTGTGCTTAATTTGCAAAAAAAAATGTCACAAAATCTTAATATGAAAACATCAATATTTATTTTATTTATAAGCATCTTTATTTGCAATAATCTATTTGCTGAAAGCACGCTGGAAGTAAGAGATCTCGAAACAAATAAACCATTGGCAGGGGCTAATATCAAAAATCTTTCTAACAATGATTTGATGGTATCAAACGACAATGGCGTGACAGATATTTCAGATCTTAGTATTGGTACACATCTCAGCATTACTTTTATTGGCTATAAAACCCAAGAGTACACCATCAAGGATGGCAATAATATTGCATTTCTCGAACCGGACTATCAATTGCTAAATTCGCTAACTGTCGTTGGGCATGAAAACAACAGAAAACTTTCTGAAATAGCTGGGTCTTATGCTATTAATTCCAGATTGGTTATGGATAAATTCAATGACGAATCATTGGTAAGATCGATGAATACTTTGCCCGGCATTCGGTTTGAAGAGCGATCGCCCGGTAGCTATCGGGTAAGCATAAGAGGCAATTTATTGAGGGCACCATTTGGCGTCAGGAATGTAAAAGTCTATTGGAATGATATTCCATATACTGATCCAATGGGTGGTACACCGCTAAATCTTCTTGACCTCAACAACATTGGCAAGGTGGAAGTTATCAAAGGTCCTGCGGGAAGTGTATTTGGTGCCGGAGTAGGAGGAGTGCTCAACATACAAAGTGAAGCTACCCAAATCAAGCCTCTTTCTGCCGACATATCTTATACTGGAGGATCATATGGATATCATAAGGTCGCAGCTAATTTGAATAGTGCAAGTGCTGATAGCAGATTTTCTATTCGATACGCGAAGCAAAAAGGAGATGGCTATAGAGACCACACCAACTTTGACAGAGAAGTCATTCAGATGAGCGGTTCTTTTTACACTTCCAACAAAAGAACATTGAAGGCGCACATATTATTTTCTGATCTCTTTTATCAACTTCCCGGTGGATTAACTAAAGAACAATATGATGATAATCCCAGGCAAGCCAGGCCGGGAGCAGCGCAAAAAAACGCTTCCATAGACCATCAAAATTTTATGGGCGGATTGGTACAGAATTATGAATGGAATGAAAGAATAAAAAACACGACCTCGATTTACTTCTCTACCGGAGTGAAAGAAAATCCTTTTGTCACGAATTATGAACTGGAAAAATTAAAAACTTATGGAGGCAGAACTTCTTTTGCTATAAAATCAAACCTGGGGAATATGCCAACTTTAATTACCGCCGGTGCAGAGTTAAATTATGGTGACCTCAGCGCGACCAACCATGGGAATATCAATGGGTTTGCAGATACCCTGAGATATGAAGACAATTTGATATCGTTGCAATCATTTGCTTTTTTGCAGGCAGACGTGAATTTATCCAATAAGTGGATATTGAATTTGGGAGCCAGTCTAAATTATTTCAATTACGATATCAACAGACTGCGTGATGTAGCACAGGACACTTCATATCAAATAAATCGAACCTTTAGTCCGGAGTTTATTCCCAGGATCGGAATCGTTGGCAAGCTGACAGATTTACATTCTGTTCACGGATCGATCAGTTCTGGATTTTCTCCTCCAACAACCGGTGAGGTAAGGACAAGTGATGGCGGTATCAATGATGAGCTTGAAGCTGAAAAAGGAATAAATTATGAAATAGGCTTGAGGGGAAATTCTAAAAACAACAAACTATATTATGATGTCACTGCTTTTTGGATGCAGCAAAAAGAAACTATAGTCAGTAAAACAACCGACCTGGGAACAGTAATATTTGAAAATGCCGGATCAACATCGCAAAAGGGTATTGAGCTTTTGCTGGGGTATTCTATCCTCGATAACCCAAAAAATATTATATCCTTACTAAAAATCCAGACGGCTTACACCTACCACGATTTCACCTTCAAAGACTATGTGAAAAGGAGTCGGGGAGAAAACGTGGATTATTCTGGAAATGATCTTACCGGCACTTCGCCAAATATCTCCGTGACAACATTGGATGTCCAAACAAATGTTGGACTTTACATGAACTTTACTTTTAATTTCACAGACGAAATACCCCTCAATGATGCCAATACTGTTTATGCCGATAGCTACCGTTTGCTCACTTTAAAAACAGGATGGAAACAACAAATAAATCACAAGCATCTGATAGATATATTCTTTGGCATAGATAATTTGCTCGATGAAAAATACAGCTTGGGAAATGATCTGAATGCATTTGGAAGAAGGTATTACAATCCCTCGCCAGAGCGGAACTATTATGTTGGCCTAAAGCTGTACCTAAATAAATATTAATTTATGTTATCATTCAATCCGGAAGAAATAACACGATTGATCAGACATCGCCGATCTGTATTTCCCGCCCAGTATTCTGGAGAATTAATAAAAAAGGAAATTATTGAAGAAATTTTAGAAAATGCAAATTGGGCACCAACACATAAACTCTCCGAGCCCTGGCGATTTACAGTATTTTCAGGACCCGGACTGAAAACCCTTGGCGATTACATGTCTGAAATTTATAAAGAAGAAGCAGAAAAAAATAATTCATTCGACATCAAGAAATTTGAAAAATTAAAGAACAAACCGCTTAAGGCATCACATGTTATTTCTATAGGAATGAAGCGAGATGAAATGAAGCGACTGCCGGAAATAGAAGAAATAGAAGCGGTTGCATGTGCAGTTCAGAATATGTACCTCACGGCCACAGCTCATGGAGTGGGATGCTACTGGGGTTCTGGAGGAATTACTTATTTTGAATCGGCCAAGCAATTTTTTGGGCTTAAAGCAGATGACAAATTGCTTGGTTTTCTGTATTTGGGAATACCAAAATCGGAATTACCCAGTGGCAAAAGAAAAAATATCGAAGATAAAGTAAATTGGGTCTCGGGTTAAGAAATTTATTTGCATCTTAATACTTCAATTCAAAAATATTAAACTACACCTCATGAGATACTTAATTATTTTAGCACTTGCATTAATCAATTTTCACCTTTTTGCACAGCACGACCACGACCACAAACGCCCGATTGTATTTCCTGATATCCCAGGTTATAAAACCCTTAAATGCGATTTTCATCAGCACACAGTATTTTCCGATGGGAGTGTTTGGCCAAACATCAGGGTGCAGGAAGCACTCAAAGATGGCCTAGATGCCATATCCATTACTGACCATATTGAGTATCAGCCTCATATTGACGACATACCCCATCCCGACAGAAACAGGTCTTATCAAATAGCCAAGGAGGAGGCAAAAAATAAAGACCTGATAGTAATCAGAGGTTCGGAAGTAACTCGCTCTATGCCTCCCGGACATACTAACGCTATTTTTATTCAGGATGCCAACAAATTATTTATAAGTGATTCTATTGCAGTTTTCAAAGAAGCAAAAGACCAAGGTGCGTTTATATTCTGGAATCATCCGAATTGGACAGCCCAAATACCAAGTGGAATGGCAAGTGTTACAGAAACCCATAAACACCTGATCAAGGAAGGGCTTTTGCACGGCATAGAAGTGGTAAATGATGTCACATATTCTGATGAAGCCATACAAATTGCGCTGGATTATAATCTCACCATGATCGGAACTTCAGACATTCATGGGCTTATCGATTGGCAATATCATGTGCCTCATGGTGGTCATCGACCTGTTACCCTGGTTTTTGCCAAAGACAAATCTGAAGCAGGAATAAAGGAAGGTCTTGTCAATAGAAGGACAGCCGTTTGGTTTAACAACACCTTGATAGGAAGACCGGAATATTTGGTGCCTTTGATCGAACAATCTGTTACTGTTGCATCTGCAACTTATAAAAGTAAAACTTCGGTATTGCTGGTATCTTTAGAGAATGTAAGCGATGCAGACTTTATCATGGAAAATATGACCGATTACACGTTCCATAGAAATGCAGATGTTTTTACCATCGAGGCAAACACAATCACCGATATAGAAATTAAGACAATCGAAAAACTGGAGGGAGTAAAACTCAAGCTAAAAGTTTTGAATGCTGTTACTGCTCCCAAAACTCACCCCGAAATTATTTGGGATGTAAAAGTGGAGTAACTACAAATTAAATGTTTCACAAAATATAAAATGGAAACACTTAAATTATTACTTACTATTTACGGAATTTGTTACTTGTTGAGCATTCCGGGATTATGGAAAATCTTTGAAAAGAGCGGTCATAAAGGCTGGCATTCTTTAGTACCAATTTACAATTTTGTTATTTTATTAAATATAATAGGATGGTCAGGATGGTATGTGCTGGCTTATTTGGTCCCTTTCTTCGCCTTTATTTTGGATATAATTACATCAATAAAATTATCAAAATCATTTGGCACCAATAGTTTATTTGCCATTGGTATGTGGTTTTGGTTTACCAGACCAGTTTTTTACGCAATTCTAGGTTTTGGAAAATATGATTATATAGGAAGTGATGGCGTCATATGAGAATTGGGAAAGTTGCTATACTGTTATTCCTGAAATCATCCTTATATTCTTGTGCATCATCATCTTTAGTTTCGCTCTCAATTCACAGATTCACGACGGCAATTATTCTTAATGGTGCCCCGCTTCCCCCTTTGATTTTCATGGGTAAGGCAATTATTTCAAATCCCTTTTCAGGTAACTGATCTAGATTGGTGAGGTTTTCAAAAACAGGAATGCTTTTACCAAGAAGTATCACATGACTCTTGAAATATTGTGATTGGCCATAATCAATGCTGGGTGTGTCAATTCCGATGGCATGTACATTGCGATTTTCAACTAACCATTTTGCCGCTTCATCGGAAAGGCCTGGAAAATGCAAGAGTTTTACAGCATCCTCTCCGCGCTTGTCGGTACCCAAATATTTAATTTTACCGGGATAAAATTTCGAATAACCTGTTTGCAATAGAATTATACTACCATCAGGGATTTGTATATCTTCTTCTTTCTCCCAATTTGTAATATCTTCAATACTTATTTGGTAGTCTGGGTTTTTCAGGGCTTTTACAGCAACATCAATTTTTATGGCTTTACCTATCAATTTCTCCAGTGGAATTTCATCCACTGATTGCCCGTCTTTTGAAAAGTGAATTGGTGCATCAATATGAGTTCCACCATGTTCTGCTGAGGAAATGTTATTTGCAGAATAATAGTATCCTTTGTCAGTCTCCCCTTCAAATACTGTATCCAGTTCAAATTCTTTGGAGGTGACCCAATATATCGTCTCATCAGAAAAATCATGTGAAAGATCCACGAATTTGATTTTTTGATCATGGGTAATTTGTGCCTTTCCCTGTGGAGATTTCTTAATGCACCCTGAGAGCATTAGGAAACAAAATAATATGCAAATTAAAATTGACTTCATATTTCAGACAATTATAATAAGTTGTAAAATATGTTATCACAATATAATAAGGAGGTTTCAAAAATAAAAAAACACAACTACTGTTGGGTGTCCTTGCCCTGAAACATAGGGTCGTGTCACGCATGCTCTGACGCACCAAATCTTGCTTTTTTCGATTTTACTTCATGATAAAAAGATGCACTTAGCGGTTATGTATATGAAACGCTTGGCATTTCAAAGCGATTTCCTGTCAAACCGTTATTAAGTTTATTAAATGTACAAACATTAGAATTAGCACTTTCTGCCAAATGTTTTATATACGGCGTTGTGTTTTCGTGCTTTATTCTCCGCAGTCTGTCCGAGTGATGGGACAGCCATACTCTTTGATAAGTTTTGGTCGTGTGTTGGCTTTTTTGAGCGACTTGGCAATGCGTGTGGAGGCGAAGGGATGGCATAATTATTCAACAAAACAAGAACATTAGGTGATATAATTTTAAATCCTGATTGTCCTTTGTCAAATGAACTGAACTGTAATTCATAGTTGTCAATAAAATTTTCTTTTGTCAATAATACTGAGGTATCAATTTGTTTGAAATCATTCTCTAAAAGGTAATTGATATCTTCAACATTACTATGAATATCCAAAGAATCAATTACAAAACCAACCATGGCATTTAGTCTATAATAAGAAGAATAAAAACCAGTTGTAAATCTTTGAATTCCTTTATCAATATATTTATAGTTTAATCCTGAAACACCTCGACGTGCTTGATTATCTAGTCGTTTGCACTCAAGTATATAATATGCGTCATCAGATATAAAAGGATTAACTGGCATTATCCGAATATCTATGCGTCCAGATGAACTAATTTCACTTGATTCTCTATCAAATAGATAGTTAGTAAGGTTTAATTCTGTTTTCACATTAGAATTTTTCAAATAATCAAGCAACAGAATATCTCTAATTCCATTTTCATCATTAAGCGGAATCAGTTTATTGCTAGCAATCATCTTTTTATAGCAATAAGTAACTTTTGAAAGGATAAACTCGAATTCACGAGTGCATACTTCATCTTTGAACAAAAACTCAGAGGCATCTAACTTATTTCCCACTATAAGTCCTCCTATTTGTTTTGAGGATTGCATCCACAAATTCATCCACATCCTGATAACCAATAGCTTTATGCCATAACCTTTTTTCGTTTGGTTTAAAAATGTAAAAGAATTCCTTTTCAAATCCACGGAAATCTTTTTGCACAAATAGTTTATCCGTTATCTTTTGTGATGACAATTTAATCGCCGTCGATAATAACTCTTCTTTTGCTTTATTTATCCAAACAATGTTTTTTTGATTACTTTTCTTTGGTACCACCTTAAAGAACATTCCTATAATCTGATTTGAATGCCAAATCTCAACAATGAATTCTTGTTTTTCGGTATTTAAAGATGGATTAAAACGGTCGATAAATAATTGTGCGTATGATTTTATGCTAGGGTCTTCAATTTTAATTGGTTCAAAATGCTTCTCAAAACCTGTATGTTGCATTTGTACGGGAATGATTATATTATTAGTGTAGTCAATTAAAGCTTTTTCAGTATCGGCGATATTAAATTCGTCAAAAATAGAGGAGTTAAGAGCTTCAATTTTATTTTTTAATTCTATTTCAGCTAATTGGTCATTTAGAATATTTTCTTCTTTATTTAATCTTCCAATCAAATTTTCAACCTCTTTATATTTTTTATAAATATCTAAAGTATAGGTGTATGGAATAGTCCACTTTTCATCATCATGCGACTGTTCTCTTTCAATACCTGCGGATGAAAAGGTTTGCAAAGCAAAATATGAGAAGAACCTCGAATTCAATAATGCCGACATGACTGATAAAGATTTAACATCATTTGACTTTATAGCTGTTAATGAACTACGATATGCAGCATCTTTTTTACAAACAGCAGAAACAGATTGTAAATTATTCGTTATACCTTCCGTAATAAGTAACATTGGAGCTTTAAATAACAAGGGATTTCTCCGGCGATGAACAATTTTAAAATCCCATTTTTCATTAATATTAGGTTTAATCCAGTATTGTTTAATGTCTTTTTTTTTGGTATTTATATATGGTAATCCAACTAGGTGTGATGAATCATTCTCATCACCTCCTCCAACCATAACTCCTTGACCTTTTAAAAATCTTGTTTCATCTTGCAACTCCTTTTCTATTGAGGAATAGTCTGATTTCAACCTATTTATTAAATTAAAGTCCAGATAAGAACCGTACACCAAGGTTTTCCAAAGCCAATCATATTGTTTTAACTTTAATTGTTGAACCTCCTTGAAATCGGTACGATACAATGAGAATATTTTAAATAACTTAAAGAACCGACTTGGCTTTAAGGAAATATGCTTAATTATATTTTTGGTAGTATCTTGATTTAATGCTGGTTTGTAAAATAATATCGCAGCTGGTGCAATTGGTGGGTCACTAGATTTATCAAAAACTTGATGTCTTACTGGAGCCAATTCAAATACTTTTTGGATTTTGAAATTATCTAAAAAATATTTTCTAAATTTTTTACCATTGAGGTTGTATAAAACTTTACTTGTTACAATAAGAGATACAGAATCTGATATTGAAAAGTCACTTACTCGCAACAAAAATGCTTGTGCTATTTCATTGTTGCTAATAGTAATCTGATTTTCTGTTTCTAAATTCTTCTTTTTCTCTCTTTTGTTTCTTTCATTAATATATTTTACAAACAATGGTGAATTTTCACCTTTCCCTCTTTTCCATGGTGGATTTCCAATTATATAATTTAATCTTTTCTTCTTTAATAAATCATTATACGCATGTTTCGTGTTGAAGAAATCAGCTTCAAAAAAGTTAGTATTCAATAATTTTGGGAACCTAAATTTTTCAATACTTGGCGGTTCTTGATAATCAAGTAGAGTTAATTGGAGTGAGAATATTGCAACTTGAATGGCAGAAAGATTTTTATCTATTCCAAAAATGTTATCAATAGCTAATTGCTTTATAGCATCTTTATATTCTTCGGAATTTTCCTTAATATCAGGGTTTAATGCAATAAATCTTTCTATTATTTTCCGAAGTGTCTCCACTAAAAAAATTCCCGAACCACAAGCTGGGTCAAGTACTTTGCAGTTGTATTCCTTTGGATTAAATTTTAAATATGTTTCAACCGTTTCGGATAGAATATAATCGACTAAGAAAAGTGGAGTATAATATGCACTATCCTCTTGTTGATTTCCAATGAAAGATTCATAAACATTGCTGATAAACTCAATTGGAATTATGGCAAAATCATATAATTTGAAAAGCGATTTTTGTCCATTCCCTAAGTCGTCTTCGTTCAGAAGACCAATGATTGTTTTGAAAGAACTATTGGTTATACTTTGATATTCTTGTTCTTCCAATAGAAACATATCGCCATTAAATCTTTCTTCCAGATATTTGAAAAAGCTAATGGCATTTTCTTTTTTTTAAAGAATGGAGCAAAAATCATCATTAGACAAGTATCTGCTTTCACCATCATGCCTAATTTTGACCTGTCTGTCAATAAGATATCGAACAAAGATTACCTTTCCAATTAGAGCATTCGCAATAGAAGCTTCCAGCTTATTTTGATTAATTAAAATATCTCTGGCTACTTTTATATTTTTTAATAACTGAAAATCAACTCTGCTTTCATAAAGTAACTCCGCCTGATACTTTTCCCATGTTTTGCCAGAAACAATTTCGAAATAATTGAAATCGTTAAGACAATCCTCATTTCCAATAAACTGTAATGCTGACTTTTCAGTTAAATAAATAAAACCATTAAAAACTTCAATTTTACTATCATAAGCAAATATTACAATGGGAGATTCATTAAAATTCCATAATGCCTTATGAATGTCCGCAGCGTTTTGGGGATTATCATAAAAGAGAATTAAGGGTTTATTATCAAAATTGAAGAATGCATCAGGTTTGAGCTTATTCCCAATTAATCGCTCAATGCGACTTGAAAATTGACATTCTTCTTTCCATAAATTCTCTGAAGTAATAAAGAGCCCATTCTCCCTATTAACACTGAGTTTGTTGAAAATGTCAAGAAGATTTCTCATTTATAACTCCTTATTTTTTGTGTTAAAATGCATTGGCGCAATTAAATCTCTACATTCAGGGCAGTTGCAACATCACCTAGAGTATCCAAGGTAGGTTGGACTCTATTAGTACACCATCTTGAAATAGTGGTTTCGTCCTTTCCAATTTTTTCAGCTAACCATCTATTTGTTTTTTCCTGCTCGGCAAGAACTATTTTTATTCTATTTTTAGTCGTATTACTCATATTGTTTAGAGGATATAATCAAATAATTAGCATTTAATGGAAATGTATGAAAATATTTCCAAGAGCGAAAGCAAAAAACAGCTCTTTTATTAACAGAAGAATTGGCATTCGGGTTTGGGTTAATAAACGTGCTGTTTGCGGGTCGGCTTTAGCATGAAACACAACTATTGCTATGCTTACTTTTTCTCATTTTGTAAAATACAAAAAATAACTGCGACTTATCCATCATTTCATACATGACACGACACTAGGGTAAATAAAGTCTTCTAAATCATCCGAATTGAAAAGGTTTCAACAAGAGATATACTCATCAGAAATTTAAATTACCGATTTTGAATAGCTGAAATTCTCTTCCGATAAAAGTTTTCAGTTCCTCTTTTTGATTTTCAAAATCGTTGATTTGCTCAAATATAGCTTTTCTGAAATCGGCAAACTTTTCGTAGTAATGGGTATGGTTTTCTTCCTGAGAAATTTCCACAATCTTTCAATAAGGTTGAGATTTGGTGAATATGGAGGAAGAAATATTAGTGTTATCTTCTCTTTATACCCCTCTAAAAATTCGGTCACCAACTTACACTTGTAGTATCTGGCATTATCAGAAATACAGTAAATATGAGTTTTGTATCTTATTGTTCTATTGCCATCTTTAACAAAGCAATGGTGGATTGTGCATTTATGCTGTCATCTTCACGGATAATGACATCTTGATTGTGTGGGTTGTAGAGGCCGTTGAGGTTAATTCTTTGTCTTCCGCTATTTGATAGGAATGAATTTCTTTTCTCCTCTCTTTGACCATGCTCCGGAGGTACTTGTATTGTGCTGAGGTACCCCATCCCTGCCGGCGGCAGGCAGGCATGAATAAAATAACTTGATGATCGGTAAGGCTATCTTCCAAATCTCGGTAATAGGCAACAAATTCAGCTTGTTTGACCACATCAAGTTTCGAGGGAAACAGGGATAATTGTTTAAAACTGTAGCCTAAACGATAGAGTAACTTGTTGACGCCACTTAAAGTATAAACCACGCCAAATTCTTTTTCAATAAACTCCCTTACCTGTTGACAACTAACCACCATGCTATCATCTATCCATTTACAAAGAAGTTTTTTTTAACACGTTAAGTTTACCCTTATTGTTGCCCGCTTTCATGGAAATAAACCCTTCCACATTATTGGCCGACAAAAGCTCTTGCTTCCAATTATAAACTGTCTTTTCACCTATTTCAAGCAATTCGGCAATTTGCGATTGCTTGTAGTTCTTTGATAACATTTTAATACATTTAATCTTGTCGGCTCCTACCTTTCCTTTGATCGCACGATGAATATTTGTTAAATCAAATTCAACTTGTTCACTAATCGGTAATTCCATAAATTATTTTTTGAGACAATTTACATAAAATCAGTAATTCAATTTTCCGAACAGTATAATTGAAATGATAAAATTATCGATTGCCAAAAAATGACGAGGAGTGGTAAAAAACCATATTACTTATTAAAAACTGTATTCCAGGTCGAATATGATTTTCTTTTATCACCTCCATCTGTGATGAGTCCTGTATTTCGCCACAATTTCCCTAAGTCTTTCAACTCTTCGGGGAATGTCAGCCAAAGTTCGTAAAAATCTCTGTGAGACCACCAGATTAAATATTCGTAATCGTTTTCCTGGGCATTTATAAATAATGTCTCAAGGTATAAATTTTGCCCACATTCACTGCCTTCGATTTCTAAATTAAAACTGCTAATAGAAAGATTTTCTCCCAAGTGACTTGTTTCTGAGAATGCTATGGGCTTGGTAATTTTATTATGCAGAAAATCAAAAGCCTCCGGAAAATCTGCTTTGGTATGTAGTCCTTTAATAAACGGATAAAAGCTTATGGCTACAAAATCCATATTATTGGCATAATCGATTATATCATCAATGTAAGCTTCTGGATCCGGCACATCGGGCCGAAATAAATTGTGAAGAGAAATTGACTCAGAAATCTTGAGTAAGGGAAATTGCTGTTGTATTCGAGTCTTTACATTTTGCATCAAAAGTTTGTATGCATTCCATTTTGAAGGAGAATTCTTTCTTAATTCATTTACCTCGATGGCAATAACCAAATAATCGGGATCGAATCGATCGGTTAAATATTGAATATGTTTAAAATACGCATCTTCAATTTCTTGATCATTTAAGCTGGTATAATTGGGAATACTCCCATCAAAATCTTTGGCGAGATCACTTCTATCAGTATTTAGCAAACTTACGGATAGCGTTAGTTTAATGTTGGACATTTTTCGATTGACTCTCCCATCAATTTCATTCGTAAATTCTACCGGCAAGGGAAGGCCATTGATCCATGAATTCCATGGAATTTTGCTATCGATATGCTCAGAATATATATCGGAATTATCGCTGATAAATTGGTAGGTGTCATTTACGGATTGTACGGTCGGGGCATATGCCCACGTGCTGAAACCCATGCCAAAATCCCTGGAACTATACTCACCAAAAAAATTGTTCCCCTTACAATCAGCAACAGGCTGGTCAGTTTTTTCTTCAGCACACCCAAATAATGAAATGGTCGAAATGGCCAATAATATAATGTTTATTATCCATACAATATGGCACTTGCAGTCATAAGTCGTATGAGAGGTCTTTCGATAATTTTGCATATATAAAAAAAACTAAAGTTATCGCCTAAAGACGAGGGTTTTTCCCCCAGAATGATACATTAATAGGGGTGCACCCCTGTTTATTGAAAACGTAACTCTACAATTCTGAATCATGGAAAATCACTTGGATAAAGAAGTCTCTTACTTTAGCAATGGCATGGATGCCATTAAACAATATCTTTACATCATTAATATACAGATTTTCAATTAATTACCATAATTTATTTAACATCGTAAAGTAGAATTATATTCAATTACTCATTTATAATTATTCATCTCACCTTTTCTTAAGCAATCATAGGTTTCATCTATATGTAAGTCTACACAATTGCCAATTACGTAGGCACTTAGATTAATTTATAAATCACCTTTTATACATTCGTGCTTTGTATTTTGCAGTATGAAATCGATTAAGTTTAACATACCGGTCATTCTACAACATGGCCTTTTCATCATTTCTTTAATTACCATTGCTCTGGTTTTCAATCCAAGGCTGGAATTTATCAGGCAAAATGAGATTTGGAGTCAGCAGATTCGCACGATTAGGATGATCATTTTTTTCATAACATTATTTTATATCAACATGTTTGTTTTGGTGCCATATCTGTTGACTAAAAAAGGCTGGGGCTATTATTTAGCCGCCATTGTGAGTATATTTTTAATAATTTTTTTAGTTGGCTATGTATTATCGGATTATTCAGGATACCAAGTTGAAAAAAGGATGGGCCCTCCAATTGCTCTATTTATTTTAATTATAACATTTTCTGTTAGCACCAGTATCCGTTTGAATAATGACAGAATTAAAAACAAACAATTGCAAAAAGAAAAAGAATACGAGTCATTGAAATCAGAGCTTTCCCTCCTTCGCTCTCAGATTACACCGCATTTCATGTTTAATGTGCTGAATACGTTAGCATCTCTTGCCAGGAAAAAATCTGATGATATAGAAGATGTAATTATAAAGATTTCGACTTTGATGCGGTACATGCTATACAATAAGTCTGAGAAAAATATTGACCTGGAGCATGAAATAGAATACTTGAACATTTTCATCGAAATTCAAAAGCTACGTTTTGGTGAGTATATTAAAATAACAACTTCGATAGATGTTGGTGATTCCAGTGTTTTTATCGAACCCATGCTATTCATCCCCCTTATTGAAAATGCCTTCAAACATGGGGTGGGAACTGTAGCAAGACCTATGATAGAAATTCAGCTTACTCTCGAAGATGGGGCATTAGATTTTATAGTTAAAAACAGATTCAACCCGGAGATCGCTCCTGAAAAGGAAACTTCAGGCATAGGTATTCATAATATAAAAAAAAGACTTTCCTTTTTATATGAAGATAAACATGAATTGCTAACCTTCACAGAAGGTGATTTGTTTACTGCCACACTTAAATTGATTCTATGACAATCAATTGTATAATTATCGAAGATGAAAATCCGGCTTTGGAGCTTATGGTTGATAATGTACAGAAGATACCCTTTCTGAATTTAGTTGGAAGCTGTAGGAATACTTTTGAGGCAGGAGAGTTGTTAATAAAAGAAAAAGTTGACTTGATTTTCAGCGACATTGAAATGCCAATCGTATCAGGTCTCCAATTTATAAAAACCCTGCAAAACCCGCCTTTAATTATACTTACTACTGCCTATGAACAATATGCGATTGAAGGATATGAACTTGACGTAATCGATTATTTGATGAAGCCCTTTTCATTCGAAAGGTTTTTTAAAGCCGTCACAAGAGCTCAACAGCAGTTCATATTAAGAAAGGGATTGTTGAGCAACAATCCATCTGAAGGTTTTCTGTTTATCTATTCAGAATATAAAGAAATCAAAATAGCACATAAAGACATATATTATGTGGAAGGCCTGAAAGACTATGTCAAAATTTATTTAGAAAATCAGACGCATCCAATTCTAACCCGTTCGAACCTTAAAGGCATGGAAGCCAAACTTCCAAAATCGTATTTCTGCCGAATTCATAACTCCTATATTGTTCCTTTACACAAAATCACCTCAATACAGAAGACCAAAGTTTATATTGGAAATAAAATGATTCCGGTGGGTGCAGTTTATTCCAAAGATTTTTTGGAGTCATATAAATCTACACATTAAAAGGCTAAATCTACACATCCTTTCTCTGGTCTACACAGCCCTTATCAAACACAATCATTTAGGTCAGTTAGCCGTAATCTTGCATATAAAATAACTTTAAATAAAAAGACAATGAAAGGAAAATTAATGAATGGATTGCTGCTGCTGGGATTGGCAGGAGTAATCAGCTTTGGATGTGAAAGTAATCTAGAGGGTGATGTAAATGTAGAAATTGACTCCCCATTAATGGAGGTTGCAGAATTAACTTCGCAGTTATCTAGCGGAATGGATTTGACGTTTGCTAAAAGAAAAGGTGGCAAGCCAGAAGGTGCTAATTTTGGAGATCGCCCGGAAGGAGTAGGTAGAGGAAGACCTGATGGAGTTGGCGGAGGAAGACCCGGAGGTACTTTTACCGCTGGTATAATCTTTCAGAAATACAATGATGATCCCAATCTTCAGGTAATTTCCATTGCTGAGCGATTAGGAGAAAGAATGAATTTTTGGCTATTTTCTGCTCTGGGGGCAAAAGTCACTCAGATCGATGAAAATGGAGAATCGGTCGAAATAGAAATATCTAATCGTTCGGAAAATCGTTTTGGATTTAGGAAAAGAGATGAATCCACTCCAAAAATAGCGCAAACAATTATTGACTTTGGAGAAGGTATTTCGATTGAACGTGGGCAGGTTTCGCTAAGTATGTCTGGCAACCTAACGATCAATAGATCGTTCTCTGATAATCAACTTACCGAAACAATTTCCTTCGAAAATTTAGTCATCAACGGAGCAAGTGTTACAGGCACTAAAACATCCGTTCGTACTTTCGATAAAGAAACTGGTGAAGGAGAAGTGTCATCCACAGTTTCCGGAGGCAAATTTACTTTCAGCGACGGTACAACTGTTGATTGGGTAAGCAGTAAAAGTCGCAATATTTCCATAGAAATAAATGAAGACGGAAGGCCTACCTCTGGCAGTTCTACCTCAGAAGGTGAAACCAGCATAATAAGCAGTGACGGCACAGTTCTTTATTCTTATAAAACTACCAATCCAATCCAAACCGATTTGAGTTGCACAGTAGGAAGGGGTAGAAAACCTGTGAGTGGATCAGTTGAAACAACCTATGGAGATAATACGGTTGTAGTTGATTTCGGAAGCGGCGAGTGTGTCAACTCTATTTCTGTTACGATAAATGGAACAACAGTCAACAGATCCATAGACGGTTAGGTGGTATCTTGAATCCCTGCCCTCCTGCGGGGATTCAGTTTTTCATTTCAGAGAATAGATTAACAATTTTTTTCCATACATAAAATGAACAAAATATTAATTATGAGCTTGATGATACTAAGCCTCATACCTGAAGCTGGTTATTGTCAAGATAAATCCTCAAACAAACAAGACAATAAATTGGCCAACATACAGGTTGATGGTCTTTTCATGGGTTCATTGTCGGAGTTTTTTGATAAAATACAAGACAAATATGGAGTTAACATTTCTTTCGATCATGAAAAGTTTTCCCAATTTGAAATTAACGAGCGATATTTTAATACTTCTTTAGAAAAAGTCCTGGATCAAATTTCTAAAAAAAACGATCTGAAATATACGGTTGATGAGGCAGGTACCATTCGATTTTATGAAGGCGGACTGGTTGATCCGAATGCTTATATCAAATACAAGGGAGAGCCTACACGAAATAAGGTTACCATTTCAGGGCAAATTAAAGACAGTAAGACTGGTGAGACTTTGCCATCCGTAACAATCCTTGTAAAAGGAACATTGAAAGGAACGACCTCAAATCTTGACGGCTTCTTCACATTGTTCAATGTTCCTTCGGACACCAGTACGATCATTATTTCCTATATCGGGTATAAGGATCTGGAGATACCCCTCAACCCAAGTCTTAATATGAAAAATATGAGCATCGAATTGGTGACCGGTACCATTGAACTCGATGAGATTGTGGTAAGCGGAAACAGGGATGAAGTATTTCGGGTTAACGAAAATGTAAGCATGATAAAACTGACCCCTGCAAAGTTGGGCCTACTCCCAAATTTAGGAGAAAAAGATATTTTCAGATCTCTACAGTTAATGCCGGGAATAAGTGCAGCAAATGAAAACTCATCAGGTTTGTACATTAGGGGAGGAACCCCAGACCAGGTTTTGGTTACCTATGACGGGTTTACTGTTTATCATGTTGACCACCTGTTTGGTTTTTACAGTGCCTTTAACAGCAATGCCATAAAAGACGTCAATGTGTATAAAGGGGGCTTCGAATCAAAATTTGGAGGAAGGGTATCCGGTGTCGCGGAGATAACCGGAAAAGATGGGAACCAAAAGAACTTCAATATAGGTGGAGATATCAGCCTACTTAGCACTAACATTTACGCAGAAATACCAATAGGCACCAAAGTATCCACATTGTTTGCTGCAAGAAGATCCTGGAAAGGACCACTTTATAATACCATTTTTGATACTTTCGGGCCAGAAGAACAGGAAGCTCCTTCACGACCAGGAGGAGGAGGCAGACCGGGATTTTCTACAACTTCAGCAACAGTAGCATCCTATTTTTATGATCTGAATGGAAAAATCACATATCGACCGACCAAAAAGGACGTAATCTCCTGGAGCATTTATAATGGAAAAGACAATCTGGACAATTCTACAGAAATACCCTCTTTTGGAGGAAATTTTGGGGATTTATCAGCCAATACTTCAGACATCACCCAATGGGGCAATACAGGTTCGAGTTTGAAATGGTCCCGGCAATGGACAGACAAGCTCTATACAAATACCTTATTGAGTTACTCCAATTATTTCAGTAATCGCGACCGTTCCACTACACGTACTATAACACCAAATGATAGTGATTCCAGAACCATAAAAACTGGAATTATAGAAGATAACAATATTCAGGATATATCCTTCAAAGCTGATGTTCAGTACCAATTATCTTCAAAACACACATTTGAGTTTGGAACCCATTTGACAAAAAACGATATAGATTACACTTACAGTCAAAACGATACGATTTCACTCATTGCAAGAGATGATGCTGCAAATATTTATGCATTTTATTTTCAGGATAAAATCAGGCTTCTTAATCAGAGGCTCCTTTTAACTCCTGGTATACGCTTTACTTACTATGAAAATACAGGGGAAAACTATTTTGAGCCCCGTTTATCAGCGAATTATGTACTGACTGACGAAATAACCCTCAAGGCAGCTGTAGGCAGATATTACCAATTTGCAAAGCGGGTTATTCGTGAAGATGTGCTACAGGGCAGTCGTGATTTTTGGGTAATGGCAGATGAAAATTCGATTCCTGTTACAAAAGCAGATCATTACATCGCTGGCTTTAGCTATGAAAAAAATGGCTTTGTATTAGATGTTGAGGGGTACTATAAAAATCTTACCGGACTCTCTGAATATTCCTTGCGATTTACAACAGATAGGGATGGCATAACGTATGATGATAATTTTTTTGATGGAACAGGTTCTACATTAGGAATAGATGTTCTCTTGCAAAAGTCTTTCGGAAATTATACGGGATGGATGGGTTATACTTTGAGTGAAACCAAGCACAATTTCAAGGATTTTCAGGAAGAAGATTATCCGGCTTCAAATGATGTAACAAACGAATTCAAATTCGTAAACATGTACAATCTTGGGCGATGGGATTTTTCACTGACCTGGATTTATGCTACTGGAAGACCATACACTGAGCCAACAGGTGGATATAGTCTCACACTGCTTGATGATACTGAACAAGATTATGTTTCCGTAAGCTCAAAAAATACAGTCCGATTTCCTGATTATCACCGTCTGGATGCAGGAATAACATACAGCTGGAAAGGCAAACGCGGAGGCATCAATTCTGTGGGTGCTTCATTCTTCAATATTTATAACCGCGAGAATGTATGGTATAAAGAATTTCAAATTGAAGAAGACGAGCTTATCGAAACCAACCTTAACTTCTTAGGATTCACTCCTAATATTTCAATAACATTTAATCTAAGATAAAATGAGACAGCGTTATATATTTTTCTTACTCATAATAATAAGTCTGGTTGCATGCGAGGAATCAGAACTTGGCACTGTGCCTGATGCAAAAGTTGTTGTTGAAGCATATCTTCATGCAGAGCAGCCAATCGGCATCCATATCTCAAAAGAGGTGTTATTCAAGCGCGAAGAAAGTGATTCAACTTTTGATATCGAAGGATTGGAGGTTGTACTAAACGATGGGAATGAGTCGTTTCAACTGACCGATGAAGGAAATGGAATTTATTCCAGTGTGAGCTTAGTCGATAATACTAAGAATTATTCGATGAGTTTTCATTATAATGGTATTGAAATCTCCGCAGAGAGCACGGTTCCTGACAAACCAGAGGATTATACTTCATCAAAAACATCTATAAAAATAGAACCATTTACCGGCGGAGGTCCACCATCATTCTCTTCGGAATCCGTAGAGTTGAACTGGACCAATGAAGACGGGTCATACTACATTGTAGTGGTTACCAACCTGGAGGAAGACCCTCCTCCTATAAACGAAATTTTCCAACGGCCAAGTTTTCGTAGTGAGCCATTGGTAACTGATAATTATGAAATTCAATCTCAGGAATTCAGATATTACGGGATGCATTCAATGATGCTCTATAAAGTAAATCCTGATTACGCAGCTTTATATGAAGATCCCGGTGATAATTCCCTTACTATCAAAACCCCATACACAAACATTGCCAACGGGTTGGGGATTTTTACGGCAATAAACTCAGATACATTGTATGTGGATGTATACTAAACTGAAAGCTAAATTACTGGTTTCAAATAATTGAAATTTAGTTCCTATAAATAATTTAAGTTTTTTTTTTAGATTTTCTAAATCTTGGATTTGTTCAAATATAGCTTTTCTGAAGTCTTCAAATTTTTCATAGTAATGGGTATGTATAGTTTTCTTTCTTAGAAATTTCCAAAGTCTCTCAATCAGGTTTAGGTTAGGGGAATATGGAGGCAAGAATATAATCGTTATTCTTTTGCCTTCCCCTTCCAGAAATTCTTTCACCAGTTTGCATTTATAGTATCTGGCATTGTCACAAATGCAGTAAATACGGGTTTTATAGGGGTAGTGAATCAGCGTCATTTTTAACAACTCAATGGTAGATTGTGCATTGATACTCTCGTCTTCTCTTATGATTACATCTTGATTGTGTGGGTTATAAGCCCCGTTCAAGTTGATTCTCTGTCTGCCACTATTGGAGGGAATATACTTTTTTTCTCCTTTTTTAGACCAGCATCTGGCAGTGGTTGTATTATGTTGTGGGTGTACTCCGTCTAAAAATAAAATTGTCTCTTTGCGGCCCAACCCTGACTCTAAAATCTCATAATTAACAACAAACTCATTTTGCTTTACTATATCCAATTTTGAAGGGAACAGGCAGAGTTGTTTAAACCCATACCCCATGCCAATTAAAAGCTTATATGTTCCATTTACGGTATAAATAACCTCAAAAGCCTCTTCAAGGTAATCCCTGACTTGCTGGCAATTCACCACCATTGAATGGTCCAGCCAATCAGATAGAAGTTTTTTTTTCATCGGACAACTTACCCTGATATTGGTTTGTTTTTGGGGTGGCAAAATGATAAATGTCGCTGGCATTGAGAAATTCCTGCTTCCAATTATAAAGGGTCTTCTCTGACACTTGCAGTATTTCGGATATCTGCTTTTGAGCATATCCATTACCTATAAGTTGAATACTCTTTACTCTGTCAGCTAAATATTTTTGCTTACATCCCTTGTGAATATTGATTAAATCCAATTTCAAAGCCTCTGTTAATGGAAATCTCATAATAACTCATTTGAATCAATACAAATTTAATCAATCGGTAATTTAACTTTCAGAGTAGTATAAAAAAGAATTAATCCTAAATCTGATAAAAATAAGGATAGAATATGAATAAAATAGTTCTAATTTTCGCTTTAACTATTTTAATACCAAACTTTGTGTTTTCTCAAAAAACAGGCACAGAAAGATTCAATTGAAAAAAGAATTGAACTTGCTGTTATACCAATGGTTTCATATAATAATTCATTTGGCGGACAAATAGGGTTTATGGCCAATGCTTTTTGGGACATGAATAAAAAAGACACCATTTCTCCTGCATCAATGCTTGACTTATTTGGTTCATACTTTACAAATAATACATTTTTTGCAGGTATTGTAAACAAAAATTATTTTTCTGAGGACAAATGGCATACTAAATCTGCTTTAGCTTATGGTAATTGAGTTTCAAACATATTTTGATTTACCCGGGTTAGATGGCTCGGTATTAGGAGTAGATGAGAATGGAGAATTCATTGATTACAATACGAAAGTTGCATTAATCTATTTTTCAGGAATGCGGCAGTTTAAATACCAGTTGTAAAATTAAATGCTAAGTAAAACTACATCAATAATAATACAAATAGTAATATGGCTTACCTTATTGCTATTCTTGCTTTTTATGGGTATGGAATTTAATTCGTTTCAAACCTCATTGATTAGGGCAAGCCAAAATGTATTTTTATTAATCCTATTGGCATATATTAATATTAAGATTTTAGTTCCAAAACTTTTTACTTCTCAGCGAATTCTATTCTATTTTTTGTCTGTGATTGGACTTATTATTTTCTATGTTTTTATTTCGAAAGAAGTCATTTTCTCCAATTCCTCATACATTAAAATTACAATACAACAAATAGGAAATGACAAAAATAAGATTACCAACGCTTGGATGTTGTTAAAACTAGTGTCTATTATTCTTTCGACAGGTGTAATGTTTACGAGTACTGTATTTGCATTGATAAAAGAAATGTATTTGCAGAGTAAACAAAAAATGGAGATTGAAATAGAGAATAAAACTGCTGAATTAAAACTGATTAGCACTCAGTTCAGTCCACATTTTTTTTTCAATTCACTTAACAATCTCTATTCAATCTCGAAACTAAAACCTGAAAAAACAAGTGCTTTTATTGAAAAGCTGACCTCCTTAATGCAATATGTAACTTACGAGCAGATGTCTGAAAAAATATTACTGGAAAAAGAGATTACTTTTATAAAGGACTACATCTATTTTCAGCAAGAAAAAGGTGATAATCTGTTTGATGTTACAACAGATTTTGAAGAAGCAGATCAAAGTATAAAAATTGAACCTCGATTGTTTATCCCTTTTGTCGAAAATGCTTTTAAGTTTGCATACCAGCCAAACAAAACAATGAGCATAGGAATCAGTATAGAAACAAAAAATGATGAATTACATTTTACCGTAATTAACGATATATCTACTCATCAACGAAGAAGTAAAGAAGATGGGTATTTTGGTGTGGGCATTAATTCTGTAAAAAAATTACTTGCAAATTTGTATCCTGAAAGACACGAATTGAACATTACAAATACTGAACAAACCTTGTCTGACGGATTTCCTCCCGATAGGGATGGCAGGCAGGAATATAGCGTAAAACTAACTTTAAAATTGAAAAATGAATAAAACGACTATTAAATGTATTGTTGTTGATGACGAGCAACACGCTCGTGATTTGTTAAATTTATACATTAGCAATGATAGTCGTTTGAGTTGTATAAATACATTTTCAACGGTATCTAAATTGGAACAAGCTGATATAATTGAGCAAGCTGATTTGTTATTGATTGATGTTGAAATGCCAGGAAAAACAGGCTTGGAATATTTAGGAGAAATAAAAAATCCTATAAAAGCAGTATTGACAACCGCTTATAAAGATTATGCAATTGATGGTTTTAATTTAAACGTTGTTGATTTCCTTCTTAAACCAATTTTTGAAGAACGGTTTAAATTATGTATTAATAAGATTTACAGGGCATTTGAAATTGAACAAAAAGCACAAAAATTTAATACTGCTCAGAGTTTAAATGATGAGTATCTTATTCTAAAATCAGGGTATAATGAACTTAAAATTTGGTTAAAAGACATTATTTATATTTCTGCCGAAGACGAATATGTCAGGATTTATACTCACAATAAAGAACACTTGATATACATTCGTTTAAAAGAAATTATGGTGATGTTACCAAGTTCAAGTTTCACACAGACACACCGTTCGTTTATTGTTGCAAATAGTTTTATTTCCAAAATTAAAACAGGAAGTTTGGTGTTAAATAATTCCGTAGAAATTCCAATTAGCAGAGCTAATAAGTCTAAAATCTCACAAATATTTTCTTAGCGAATTGCCATTCGCTGAGAAGTTCCCACCACTTACTGAATACAGCTCAATACTCTTTATTTACAAATTAATTAGTCATTGTTTTGTTGGAATTATTGAAATAATAAATTCAGGAAATAATGACTGTAAAAGAGAAATTACTACGCAAAAGCTCAATAATAATAGGCTTTATTATTATTATTGGCGGAATTATACTGAGTATAAATTTAGCTAAATCAGACAATGAAAAAGAAGTAGTTGAAAAAACTGATTTTGTGAGATTTGTTGAAGTAACAAAAGTTCAAAATACTTCAATTAATCAACCTACAAAAACAACAGGTACATTAAAAGCGAGCAAAAGTATTGATGTTTATGCCGAAGTGGGTGGCAATTTACTTTCAGGTAAAAAACCATTTAAATCAGGTGTTTCGTACAAAAAAGGTGAAATTCTTTTGAGTATTGATAACCAAGAAGAGTTACTAAACCTTGAATATCAAAAAACAGATTTTTTTAGTTTGCTGCTTTCCACTCTTCCCGATATTGAGTCTGACTACACTGATAACTTAGAAGTTTGGACTAATTACATAAAATCTTTTGATACAAAAAGAGCAATTAAAAAACTACCTGAACCAAAATCAGAAAAGGAGAAGTTTTTTTTAGCTTCAAAAAATATTGAATACAAATATCTCGGTATTAAAAAAACAGAATTTACACTTTCAAAATATACAATTTACATCCCTTTCAATGGTATATTAAATACGGTTAACATCAATCCGGGAGCTTTAGTGCGAACAGGTCAAAAACTTGGAACATTTATTAATATAAATAATTTTGAATTAGAAATCTCAATTCCTGTTTCAAGTAGTAATAATTTAAAACTTGGTTCGAGCGTAGATATTTTCAACGATAATAAATCCAAAAAATGGAAAGGAGAAGTTATAAGAATTGGAAAATCTGTTGACGAAACTACTCAAACTCAATCCATTTATATTTCTGTTTCAGGCAAAGACCTTTTTCAAGGAATGTATTTAAATGCTTCTGTCGAATCGGAAAGTATAGACCACGCTTTTGCTATAAAACGAGCATTAATTAATAAAGACAATACTGTATATATAGTTAATGATAATAAAATTGATTTAGTACACATTACTGTTTTGCACTATGCAGACAATTTGGCAATTATACAAGGTATTCCTGATGGGACAAAGTTGCTAAACGCAAAATTTAGTGGAATACATAAAGGAATGCAGGTTAATATAATTTCAAATTAATAGCTATGCAGAAAGCTATAAAATACTTCATTAAATACCCTATTAATGCCGATGTAATTTTGGTTTTATTCTCGCTAATTGGTTTGATTGCTTTGTTTGGATTAACAAAATCGCAGTTTCCAACATTAGAAAGTAGTACCATTATTATTGAAGGTAGAATGCACGGAACTTCGCCGGAAGAAATGGAACGTGCTTTTGCTTTTAAGGTTGAGAAAGAAATAAAGTCGGTTCAGGGAATTAAGAAAATCACGTCTGTATCGCAAGAGTCGAGCAGTATTGTTACTGTTGACGCTGAAACAAAAGCAGATATTAACACCGTTCTTCAGGATATTAAAATTGCAGTCGATAAAATCAACTCTTTTCCTGTCGATTTGGAAGAACCTACAATTTATATTGCTAAAAAAAATGACATCGCCGCTGAGTTTGTTATTTATGGCGAAACAAATTTGGAAAACCTAAAATATTATGCCGAGAAAGCAGAAAACGATTTGCTTGAAAATGATGGCATTGCAGAAATTAAATTATCGGGTTTTCCTGAACAAGAAATTATTATTTCGGTAAGAGAAAACGATTTAAATAAATACAGCCTGACATTTACTGATATTTCAAATGCTATATCCAATAGCAATATTGATTTAACTGCAGGCGATTTAGTTATCGACAATATGGAGGTTACTATTCGTGCAAAGGCAAAGCAATTTACTTCCGATGCCCTTTCTGATATTGTTGTTAAAACTACTGCTTCAGGCGGTTTGCTCACATTACAAGATATTGCAAATATCTCGCTCGAATGGTCAGATAATCCAAACAGGAATTATTTCAATAATAAAAAATCGGTAAGCGTTACGGTTTACACTACTGCCGATGAAGATATTATAGAAGCTGCCGATATCACTAAGCAATATCTTGCCGATTTCAATAAATCGAACACACAAATAAAAGCTGAGCTTGTAACAGATGGTAGTATTATTATTGGACAACGTATTGATTTATTAGTCCGAAATGGAATAATGGGCATGGTTTTAATTCTAATTATCTTAGGCTTATTCCTAAATATTCGCCTTGCTTTTTGGGTTGCTTTAAGTTTGCCGGTAAGTGCTTTGGGAATGTTTATTCTTGCCCCATATTTTGGTGTAAACATCAATGTATTTTCCCTTTTCGGACTAATCTTGGTTATTGGTATTTTGGTTGATGACGGTGTGGTAATTGCCGAAAATATTTATGAGAAATACGAAAAAGGTATGCCAGCCTCAAAAGCCGCTTTACAGGGTTTGATTGAAGTAATGCCCCCAATCATTGTAGCTCTTACCACAACAATGGTTTTTTTTACTGTTTTCTTTTTTATTGAAGGACAAGTTGGTGGTTTTGTTGCTCAAATTGGCTTTATAGTGATTGTTACTTTAATGATTTCTTTAATTGAAGCTTTCTTTATTTTACCAGCACATATTGCTCACTCAAAGGCATTAAAGAAAGGAAACAAAGTAAATAAATTACAGGCTTTTATGGATATATCAATAAAACGATTTAGAGATAATTATTTTGGGCCATTTCTTAATTTCAGCCTAAACAATAAGCTATTAGTATTCTCAATTCCTCTTGTATTCTTTATTGTGTCTATTGCAATGCTAATTGGCGGTCAGGCAAAAATGACCTACTTCCCATACATTGATACCGATGCCATTACTATTTCGGTAAATATGCCGGTAGGAACTACTGAAAACGAAACAAAAAAGGTTTTAGACAGAATTGAAGAAGCATCAATAAAAGTGAATGAAGCATTGAGTTCGAAACGTGAAGATAACAAGAATGTTGTTTTGTCTTATTTCAAGAAAATTGGTCCAAAAGCTAACCAAGGTTCACTAACATTAAATTTATTAGATGGTGAGACCCGAAACATGGCAAGTGCCGAAATAAGCACTGTCATAAGAATAGAAACAGGATTAATACACAATGCTGAAGATGTAAAATATGGTGTATCCTCTCTTTTTGGTGATGCAATTTCAATATCCTTAGTAAGTGATAATATTAATGAAATTCGTGAAGCTTCGCATTTTTTGGTCAATTCCCTTAAGAGCAATCCTACGCTAAAAGATATTATCAGCTCAGACCAAATAGCAGAAAATGATTTGAATGTTGTGTTAAAACCAAAAGCAAAATCGCTTGGTTTTACATTAAAAGAAATTACACAGCAACTACGAAATGGTTATTTGGGTTTAGAAGCCCAAAGCCTGCAAATTGGTCAAAATGAAGTGAAGGTATATGTTAAGTACGATGTTGAAGAAACAACTTCGTACTCCAGACTTGAAAATATTAAGATCAAAAAGAACGGAAAACAATATCCAATAAACGAATTAGTGAATTTTGAAAAAGCATCTACAATACTCTCGATAAATCACATAAATGCCCAAAAACGAATTAGTGTAAAAGCAGAATTAACAGATCCCGAAGGTTCGGTATCAGAAGCTCTTGCTGATATTCAGAACGGTGTTATGTCAATAATTGAAAAAGATTATCCTGATATCAGTATTGTGTATGAAGGGCAATCAGAAACTTCGGCAGAAACAGGAAGTTCGGTTTCAAAGGTGATGCCTATAATACTATTGCTTGCTTTTTTTATGATTGTAATAAATTTCAGGTCATTCAAACAAGCAACAGTTGTGCTGATTTTAATTCCCTTAACTTTTACAGGAATTGTATTTGGGCATTTAATTCACGGAGAACCAATTTCGGTTTTGTCATTTTACGGGATAATTGCAGTTGCAGGAGTGGTTATAAACGATTCGCTTGTTCTGGTAAGTAGAATGAACCAGTTATTGAAAGAAGGCATTCCATTTAAAGAAGCCGTATTGCAAGCCAGTGTTTCCCGATTTCGTGCCATTGTTTTAACATCAATAACTACAATTGCAGGGCTGGCACCATTGATTTTAGAAGGAAGTTTACAAGCTAAATTTTTAATACCGATGGCTATTTCGATGGCTTACGGATTGGCTGTCGCAACCTTTAATACGCTGATATTACTTCCTGTTTCCCTCAAAGCAATTAATGGAGCTAACAAATTGACATATTGGCTTTGGGAAGGCGAGAAAAAAGAGGATGAATTTTTTGAGCCTGCACTACAAGAACAAAAAGCATTTTTAAAAATAGAAGAATCAGAAAACATAAATTAATAAATATGAAGGCCTTAATAATTTTCACAATATCAATAATATTTTCAACAACAATATTTTCGCAAGGGAAAATCACAATTAACATCTCTGGCTTAGAGAGTAATAAAGGACAAGTTGTCGTTGTGCTGTATAAAAACGGACAAAAATTTGGCAATTTCGAAGAGTATTATAAAAAGCAAATACACAAACCAATTGTGGGTAAGAAAGCCTTTATTTATATAGATAATTTGCCAAAAGGGGAATATTCATTTGTTGTTTTTCACGATGAGAATAGCGATGGTGAATTAGAAAAAGCCTGGTATGGAATGCCGAAAGAAGGAATTACTAATTCAGGAAATCATATGAAAAGGCCAAATTTTGACAACACAAAATTCACGATTACTGGAAACGACCAAGTTTTTAATCTTAACATAAAGTATTTGTAAATGAGCAAATCAAAATATATAATATTGGCCATAGCTATGTTTCAGATGTTAGGAGCAAATGCACAGCAATTAGTTTCGCTTGATAATGCAATTGCAATTGCATTAGAGAAGAATCATAGTATAAAAATATCGAAAAACGACATTACCATTGCAGAGAACAAAGCAACTTTGGGAAATGCAGGTTTATTGCCCGATTTGGATATAAATGCAAGTGGGAATCTTGCAAATTTAGACACAAGAGTCGAATTTACCGGGAGTCTGCCATCAGAAGAAATGGATGGAGCAAAAAGTAACTCATTATTTGCCAGTTTAGATTTATCTTATACCCTTTTTGATGGTTTTAGGAATAAATATAAATTTCAATCATTAAAGGCAACCAGTTATGAAAAGGAGTTAAATTATACCGCAAAAATTGAGAAAACAATAATAGATGCTATCAATGCTTATTATAATTTAATAAATATTCAGGCTAATCTTGAAAACGATAAAGAAACCTATAATTATTCAGTTAATAGGTATAATGATATTGCAAATGAAGTGAAATATGGTCAGAATACAGAATTGGAATTGCTTACTTCAAAAGGGTATATTAATACTGATTCTTCAAGGGTTTTAAATACGCAATTAATGTTTAAAAAAGCAGTTTTGGATTTAAATAATATTCTTGGTGTTGATACTTTAACTGGTTCTGAAAACTTTGATAATTCTATAACTCTAACAAAAAATATCTCAAAGGAAGAGCTAAAAGAAAAAATGATTTCAAACAATATTGATATTCAAATTGGTAATTCAAATTTGTTTCAATCAGAAATTGACGTTAAATCGAACAAATATTTTTATATGCCTAAAATATCCTTAACAGCATCATATAGTTATGGTAATCAGGAGTATGAAATTGGAGCAATGTTATTAAACCGAACTATTGGACCATCTGTTGGTTTTACAGTAAGGCGTAATGTTTTTGCAGGAGACAGGAAGCGAAAAGATTTACAGAACGCTAAAATAGCGTACGAGAATCAACAATTTAGTTTGCAAGAGACAAAACTATTCTTGAATGCCGATTTTGAAAAAGCTTGGTTAAATTATCAATACTATCTTACATTAATACCAATTGAACAAAGTAATGTAAAAATTGCTGAAGAGCGTTTTAAAAAAACACAGAGCCAATATAAATTAGGTCAGGCAAATAATCTTGAATTTAGAGATGCTCAATTAAACCTAAAAAAGACGAATGCAATTCTAAATGAGACCAAAATAAATGCGAAACTTGCAGAATGGGAATTGCTAAGAATGGCAGGGTTGATTGCCGAATAGCCACTGCAAAAGTCATACACATCCCAAAAAAAACCGGAAGAGGTATATCTTTGCCAACCATCAGCCGACCAATGTCAATAGTTTCAGAACAACTGACTCCTAAGGATTTTAAGTTGATACCAATTTGTAGTTAATAGTCAGGTCGGTACCAGGAAATTTTGTTTTGGTTTCATTAAGCTGGTCACATAATTTTTGTACAATCTTATCATCTTTCCAGTAAGACATTCTGTGCAACTCCACGCATTGTTCTCCATCATTTTTATTTACCCAGAGGTTGGCAAGATTGATATACTTGTTGCAAAAGTTTTCTTGCTTCATCGGGGTGCGACACCTTGGATTTTATCATATTTCCCATGGCTGTTTCGGCCCTGTAGGCTATCATTTTAATAATATCTAAAAATGCTTTTCGTTGATTAATGGCATTATCAAATTTTTCATTTTCAGGGAGTTGGGAAAACTGTATTTTACGTGGCACCTGTTTTTTCTTTTGTTTTATCGAGTCTGCTTCTTGTTCTAATTCCACTATTTCATTTACTAATTCCACTTTTTTGGCTAAATATTTCTTAGCCTTTTTATCCTCTATAGGAATATCTCCTAACTCCAGGCTACCGAACTTTGCCCTTCGGTAATTCAGTTTCGAGCTTATCTTTTTCAGTTGACCTTCAAGTGCTCTATGAGCCGGGTTTATCAGGTAAGTGGTCTCACTTACCTTTTCCTTCAAATAGCTCACAAGTGTATCTATACCAAAGTGTTGCATCATGTATTTGAAGAAATTTTCCTGAGACCAACGCGAGAACATATAAAGCCCTATCATAATGGTTGAGAGCAAATAATTTGTTGTTATGATTGAAGTCTGGTGACCGGATTTACTTTTCTTCCTTACCTCCCTGACCCATATCTTTTTCTTGCTTCCTGTATTTTGAAGTAAAACCCCTCTTTCTGCCAATTCGATCTCTTGCTCTTGCCCTGTCGGCAGCTTTCCTTTATGTGTAAAGAATTCTTCCTCCGGCCATTTATCTTTCACATTTTTGTTGTAGGTGCAAATGGCAATACGTTAATCTTGCCAAAGGTCATAGAAAAAAATTGGGCTGAAACACTCCCTGTCAAAGACCAGCATATACCGGTTTAGATATGGGCAGGCAGTAGTCCGTACTGCCAATCATGCACAACCTTAGGCGGCTCACAATGCGTTTCGCTGCCATAATAAATATTGACATGGCCGTCAATATATAATACCCCTGATAAGTCAGGATAATCTTCCATCCAACTTTTGCTGAGCTTATATCCCCATTGCTCAATATCGCACTTTGAGCAAAACAAGGCTATCCTTTCCCGCAAGGTTTTTACTTCCGGTATCCGGTCAAGGCCAACTGCTTTTCCAATCTCACCAACCGGTATTTGACTTGATTGGGCAAGAGTCTTGACTCTGAGCAATGCCAGCAAAGCAAGGCTCATAAATATGCTGGCGATTGAGTAATAACCCTGGTCGGGATGAAAATCCTGTTCGTATTTCAACAACCCGTTGGACAATAGTGCCGGTAGGGACAATAACACACCTGCATGGTTTAAGTCGAGTTGATTGGAAAAATCAACCTTGCAAGGGGCTCCTGTCTTACAGGAAAGAATACGGCCGACTACATTGTTACAAGCCTTGCCAAGTAGCTGATCGTTATCAAAAGCCGACCGGTCACTTTTGGTACTTGTGGTGATTTGATCAGCCGGCCTGTATAGTATTATTCGACCCGAGCGGATTGCCTTTTCTATGGTGTCCTGCTTGATGGAAGTCTTGATACTGATGGATGCTATATCATCACCATGAAAGTAAAGCTGCTGTATCTCTGCAACATTTTGGGAAGTTAAAACGGTGTACTTCCGTTTTTGTCTTAATAAAAAAAACCTTGCGCTCCTTCTTCCCTATACTTCTTCACCCATCGCTTAACACTTATAGAACTCACGCCAAATGCCCTTACTATTTCGCTTTGCATCGCATTGCCATTGACAACCAATTGACTTGTAAACAAACGGAAACTTTTCAGGTCTTCCTCCGCCTGCCCGCCGTGGCGGGGGTATTGATAAACAGGCATGGAACCATTAAAGTAATAAACAATTCCATAATTCTTCTGGAAGCCAACCGTACTATTAATCAAAGTGATTTCTTCGGAAAAAAATGGTAATCTTATTTGAGGCATTTTTCTTTTTTTCTTAAAAATAGGTATCTTTTTATAATCCGAATTAAAATAATCGTGCCTTTTTGACAATGCCATATAAAATACTAATATCCAATAACTTATGGTAGTCAATATTTGGTGAGAAAATCAGTCGGGTCAGTTGTTCTGAGTTTAAAGCAAAAGATATTCAGAAGGTCTAATACTTAAATGCCAATCAAATCAGGTATTGACTTTCTCAAAACTTTAGATAATGGTCCAAAAGCAGTATTCACAGCATATTCTGAATACGCAATTGAAGGCTTTGAATGTACTTGACATATGCTCAAACCTATTACAGAAGATCGATTTAATAAATGTATAAACGGAATTAAACAAGTATTCTTTGGACGCTTTCTTCTCTCTCATTGTGAAGCGTAGCGAAACGGAACAATGAGAGAGAAGAAAAAAACATCAACAACCTTGCTAAACTTTACAGTAATAATTCTCATTTTGTTCCGAATTTATAAACGTTAAAACGTATAGTTTACATGGCGCAATATAATATATGATATTTTATCTCCCAATAACTTTTGTCTTAACAAACCAAGCCAAACCTTATCATTTTTTCGATATATTTATAGAAAAAAAATTTATGAAAAACTTAATCACAATCATGCTCATTGCATTTGTAATATCTGCAAATGCGCAAACCAAATCAAGTCAAAAATCAGCGCCTCTCACGGTTGCCACACCAGAAAGTGTAGGTATGTCGCCGGAACGATTAAGCCGGATTGACGCCATGTGCAAAGAAGCTGTTAAAGATGGCGATGTGCCTGGCATTGTGGCTTTAGTAACTCGAAAAGGAAAAATTGTCTTTCACGAAGCATATGGCATGGCCGATAATGCGTCTAAAAGAAAGATGAAAAAAGATGATATTTTCAGGATAGCCTCGCAAAGCAAAGCCATTACTTCCACTGCGGTAATGATGCTTTGGGAAGAAGGGAAATTCAAACTAGATGACCCTATTTCCAGATTTATTTCTGAATTCAAAAATCCCCAGGTGCTAAAATCTTTCAAATATGCTGATACAAGTTATACTGCTGTTGCAGCCAACAAAGAAATCACCATTCGGCATTTGCTCACACATACTTCAGGAATTGGATATGGTGTTATAGATGGAAATGAAAGCATCAAGTTGATCTACAATAAAGCAGGAGTTACAGATTTGTTTACAACTGAAAGCATTACCATTGAAGAAAGTGTGAAAAAGCTGGCCAAACTCCACTTGCACCATAATCCGGGAGAGAAATTTACTTATAGTGAAGGCCTTGATGTGCTTGGATATTTTATAGAAATTGTCTCAGGTATGCCTTTTGATGAATTTCTCAGGAAGCGTCTTTTTGATCCCCTAGGCATGGATGACACTTGGTTTTACTTGCCCAAATCAAAAGCAGATCGAATGGTGACGGTTCAGAAAAAGCAGGATGGAAATTGGGTAAAATATCCAGTAACTTTTTACGATACGGATTACCCTGTAACAGGGGCACAAACCTTTTTCTCCGGAGGCGCCGGATTATCAAGCACGGCTAAAGATTATGCCACCTTTCTTCAAATGTATCTCAATGGAGGTGAGTTGAATGGGGTAAGAATTTTGAGCAGAACGACAGTACAAACTATAATGGGCAATCAGACCGGTGATCTTTTTGGAGGAGTTAACGAGTATTATGGCTTAGCTTTTGGCATCGTAAGAGAGGGAGGACAAAATAAGGGTGGAATAGGTAGTATTGGCACTTTTGACTGGGGAGGATATTTCAATACCCAGTATTTCGCAGATCCCAAAGAACAAGTCATTGGTATTATAATGAAACAAACACAAGGGGCAGTGCATGATGAAACCGGCTGGAAATTCAGACTGCTGGTAGGTCAAGCCATTGACGATTGATCTGAAATGCCCAGAATGCCCAGACTTCATATTCGCTGGCCGGTGAGAACGGAACTTCCGGCATTGGTTGAAATTTATAATCAGGCAATCCGTACCGGTATAGCAACGGGTCATACCCGTGAATTTTCTGCGCAGGCAAGGTGGGAATGGTACAAAAGCCACGACATCATGAGCTATCCCATTTATGTGGTGGAGTATGACAAAAAAATCATTGGATATGGTTCGCTTTCACCCTATCGCGAAGGCAGACAAGCCATGAAAAGTATAGCCGAGGTGAGTTTTTTTCTGGACGAAGCATACCAGGGAAAAGGCTATGGAAATGCTTTACTTGAAAAAATTATAAACGATTGCAAAAGGGTAAAGATAAAAACGCTGGTGGCCATTTTGCTGGATGTCAATAAAAAAAGTGTCAGGATGCTTAAGAAACACGGTTTTAAGAAGTGGGGGCATTTTCGAGATGTAGTGGAGTTTGAAGATAAAACTTGTGGGCAGTTGATTTATGGATTGAAAGTGGGTGAGAGAAATCATGGATCTTAAAAAAATACGGCGATAGTCCCCGGACCTGCCTTCCGTAGGCTGGGCTGGGAATTAACTGATATCACGTCCTCGCGGGGACTCTTTTGGGTGCTGTGTTAGCTGAGGGGTCTCCAAAAGGAAGATCTCACAGCAACAAAAGGAGATTGTAGAATTTTTCTACACCCTCATATCAATAAGGATTTGCAATCCGGTTGTTCTTACATCCAAATCTGCTCTATTGAAATTTGATGGAAAGGTGTAATTGCAAACTACGACCTGCGCAAAAAATCCGGATGTTACAAAGAAGGTAGATAAAGATTGAGTTTCGATGAGCACGTTTCGGCCAGGGCATCCTCGCCATTTTTCAGATACAGTCTCTGTAATTGCTTTAAAGTATATAATTGCAACTGTCCGTCCATGATGTCCAATTGATTTTGAGTTTTATAATATTCCAATAAACTTTCAGCTTTGTTGAAAAGCCTTCCGGCCAATAGTTTTGCCTTTTCTTTCTCTCCTAATCTGAAAAGTAATTCAGTAGTCCCAACCGAATTATGATCTAATCGTATATTTTCCCCATGAAATTTAGAATATGAAAATTTCACTACTTCACTTGCCTTTTCATATTGATTACATTCCAATAAATCAATAGCCAAAGCATTGTAGTTTGCTTTAATATTCTGAAGAATGCGTAATTGATAATCCTCGTGATTGTAATAAACATTTTCATTGTTGAGATCATGATAATTTGATTTGTCAATAAGATTTGAATACATCACATCCGAATTTATAGCTCCCTGTTTATCCAAATTGATGGGTAATAACCTATGAACCGGACCTTCCTGTAATACATGTTTTTTGAGTTCCAATGAAATGGAATTTAAAGAGGTCATATTAAAATAAATAGGTCGTTCCCAATTGCTACTGGCGATAAGATCCAATACCATAAATGTACTTTTATCCATGAAATTTCCCTTCCAACTTAGATCTAATCTATCCGAGATATTGTTTTGATATTTCTGTGGTACAATATTTTTCGACAAAATGAAATTCTTATCGATGTCTAAATAGAATGTCCGTGATGGAATCGAATTATATTTGGCTCCGGCTGACATTGACACCTGTAGTGCCTTATTTTCTGACCGGATTAATTCTAAATATTTATTCAAATTGATAGCACCTTTTATTTTTGGATTTTTCACATAAGGCAAGGCGTCAATCAATCCGCCTTGCCTGTAGTCCTTTTTAGTAAGTGAAAATGGCAATGGCTCAGATTCATAAACCTTCCTTCGCATTTGGTCAATGTACCACTCAGTATTGAAATAGCTCAAAACTATTATGCGCACATCTGTTCGGAATCCTTCTACCTCCTGAGCATACCACAATGGGAATGTGTCATTATCTCCGCCCGTAAATAAAATCGCGTTTGGCGCACAGCTCTCAAGGGTATTTCTGGCATGATCCACTTGCAAAGTTCTTCCCGACCGGTCGTGGTCGTCATACCCTTCAATCAACATTAGTAAAGGCGCTAAAAGCGTCAGAACACCAACGATCCTATATCTGCCTTGCTTTATTTTTTCTACTAATGTCAAAACCCCCATGGCTCCGGCTCCGCACCAAATTGCAAAAGCCAAATAAGATCCTACGTAGATATAATCCCGTTCCCGCGGTTCGTTTGGGGTGGCATTGAGATAAAAGACGAGAATCGGCCCAAGAAATAAAAAGAGTGCCATGACAGCCCAAAATCCTTTTCTGTCCTTTCTATATTGAAAAAACATCCCAATAATTCCTAAAAACAATGGCAGCATCAGGAAATTATTCCGCGCTTTATTTTCTTTCCATGACAATGGTATTTTATCAAAAATATCCAACGGGCTCAACCAGGCAGCATGTTGGATATCACTCGCTCTTCCGGAAAAATTAAACATCAAATACCTCAGGTACGAATGCCCAATCTGATATTTAAACATAAAGCTCAAATTATTCATGAAAGTGGGCCTTTGCCCTTTTTTCAATTCCGTCCATTGCCAGTAGGTATCTACATGGCTTTGCCGGTTGCTGTACATTCTCGGAAAAATGGTTTTATCTGATGAATCATATTCATACTCGATTTTATAATCTGAAATTTCATATTTATCCTCCCCTACCATGTGAACCGGACTTCCTTGTTTATAAGATTTTACTTTTGCTGTAAAATTCGGTCCATATAAAAAAGGCCTGCCACCATAAGACTCGCGTTTGAGATAGGACGCAAGTGATACGAGGTTTTCAGGATTGTGTTCATCAATGGATGTATTGGCCTGGGACCGGATGATTATCATGAAATAAGAAGAATAACCAAGCAGAAAATACATGAGGCCTACAATGGAAAGATTTATTATTTTCTTCTGGTTATGAAGGCTCCAATTATAACCATAAACACCAAGGGTAATCAATAAAATGAAAAATATAATGGCACCACTGTAAAAAGGGAACCCCATCCAATTGACAAAAAAAATATCAAAATACTTCATGGCATCCGGCAGCCCAAACAAGACCACATGATTGAGAAACAGAATGCAAATCGCACCCAACCCTGTTCCGATCAGAAGATATTTCCATGAGAAATCATGGTATTTGAAAACAATAATCAATGCCAGGGCGGGCAGCACCAGCAAGCTCATCGGATGAACTCCCACAGATAATCCCAATGAAAACAGGATAAAAATTAACCATCTGCTTCCCATGACTCGATCTCTCTCCTGCATCCATTTTAATATTGCCCAAAAAATAATTGCTACAAATAGCGTGGCCATCGCATAGGTTTCTGCTTCTACTGCTGAGTACCAGAACGAATCGGCAAAGGCAATTGTAAATGCGCCAACTGCCCCAGCCAAAATCAATGAAAAATCAGTAGCATTTGATTTCAATCTTCTTCCCAGCATGATTACAGACCAAAATGTAAACATCACAGCAAAGGCGCTGCTCAGCGCAGAGGACATGTTTATCCAATAGGCTACCTCCATCCTGTTACCAAAAGATAACAGTGAAAATATCCTCCCGATCATGAGAAAAAGTGGTGCTCCCGGAGCATGAGGTACTTGCAATTTATAGGCACAGGCAATGAACTCGGAGCAATCCCACAAACTTGCAGTCTCTTCCAAAGTGAGAACATACACTGCTAATGAGATGAAGAATACAGCCCATCCACTTATTAAAAATAACAATTGGGATTTCCATTTTCCCCAATGGATAGCACCATGGAAAATTGATATAAAACCCATGATATATCCTGATATTACCAGAGTGGGGGCAATCGTCAAGGCCAGGAAACCGAGGCCATATTCGCCGCTTTCGAGTTTCATACAAACAAAGCCGATGGATATTAATAAGAGGCTTATGATGAGAAACAGTCGATTTTTTTTGTTGAAATATTGCATGAAATTATATATGGACAAGGCTGTTGCCTTTTGCTATTTTGAACTGTTGATTTTGTGTTTGCTGCCAATCGCTGACAGACCCCGGAACAAAGTCCGGGGATTACCTGATAATTGAAGGACAATCTTAGTAAAGCTGTAATCTCGAAAGGTTAAAATGTTGTAAAAAGATGTTAACGAAATGTTAATAAAATATCCAACAGCCTTTTAAGTTTATATATTTGTCTATGAGAAGGAAAAATCTACGGCGTATTATCCTTTTTGGTTCCGTTGTGATGATGGGCCTCCTCGTCGTGCAGGGCTTTTGGATGAAGCGTGCGTTCGATATTGAGGATCGGCAATTTAACCATTCGGTCCAGATCGCACTAAAAAATATCGCCGATTCCATAGTTGCAGAAAACCTTACGGTAAAACCAACAAAAACCCATATCAGGCAGCTTTCTTCCAACTTCTATTTTGCAGAGCTCAATGTCCCCATCCAACCGGAATTGCTGGATAGTTTGTTGAAAAAAGAATTGGGCATTCGACAGATAAAAGCGAATTATGAATTGGGCATTTACAAAGCTATAGACGACACGCTCGTGTACGGGTCATATATCCCGGCAACCATTCAGTGGCAGATCAAGCATGCCAATGATCCTGATCCAAACACTGAAAAGAGTAACTTCGCCGTCTATTTTCCGAATAAGTTTTCCGTAATCGCAGGCGAACTAAAGATTTGGATTTTTTCCACAATAGTTTTATTGCTCATGGTGGCATTTTTCATTTACGCTATCCTAACATTATTGAAGGAAAGAAGACTTGCGGAGATCAAGGAAGATTTCATCAATAACCTCACTCATGAGTTCAAAACTCCCATAGCAAATATTGAATTGGCCAGTGAGGCATTAAAAGAAAATAAAATAGAAAGCGCAAAACAGCATCGCTATTTCAACATTATCCACAATGAAAACCAGCGATTGAAAACACAGGTTGAAAGAATACTTCAAATGGGTGCGATTGACAAAAATGAACTAAGACTTGATCTTAAAGTGGTCAATATCCATGAACTCATCCAAAGGCTGGCCAAAAATGTTGGAATGCGTATTGTAGAAAAAACCGGTACATTAAATATTGAATTGAATGCTGCCAATCCGGAAATTTATGCAGATGAATTTCACCTGACCAATATGGTTTACAATGTGTTGGACAATGCAGAAAAGTACGCTAAAGACCGACCGAAAATCAGTATTAAAACCAGAAATGAAAAAGAAGGCCTTTTAATCTCAATAAAGGATGCGGGAATCGGTATCAAAGAAGATTTTCAGAAATACGTTTTTGATAAATTTTTCCGTGTCCCCACCGGAGACGTCCACAATGTAAAGGGATTTGGCCTGGGGTTGAGTTATGTAAAAACTATCATCGAAGCGCATAAGGGGACAGTTACGCTAGAAAGTGAAGTAAATCACGGCTCGCAATTTGACATTTATCTTCCGTTCAAATAAATGTCATCAAAATATAAACTACTGCTTGTCGAAGATGATGAAAACCTGGGATTTATGCTCAGGGACAACCTGGAGATGTCGGGTTATGTAGTACGACTTTGCAGAGATGGAGCCTTAGGTCTGACAGCTTTCCATAATGAACAATATCATCTTTGCATTTTCGATGTGATGCTACCCTTCAAAGATGGTTTTACCCTTGCTGAAGATGTGAGGAAATACAATCAAAAAATTCCGATTATTTTTCTTACCGCCAAAAATAAGAAGGATGACCGGATAAAAGGATTTAAACTTGGCGGGGATGACTATATCACTAAGCCATTTAGCCTGGAAGAATTTCTACTGAGAATTGAGGTGGTATTGAAAAGAGTTTATAACCTGCCAACCGCAGCTGATCAAAGCCATCAATTCTCGTTTGGGAATTTTAGTTTTGATTTCAATAATCAATTGCTTTACATTAATGAAAAATCAACCAAACTCACCAACAAGGAAGCGCGCTTATTAAAGATGTTGGTTCAGCATAAAAACCAGGTTGTAGAACGCAACGTAATTATGAAAACCTTATGGGAAGACGATGGTTATTTCGTTGCCCGTTCTATGGATGTGTTTATTTCAAAACTAAGAAAATACCTCACCCCCGATCCATCCGTATCCATTAAAAACGTGCATGGAGTTGGGTATCGGTTGGAGGAATAATAAAGGTTTGGGTGCTTGGGGCTGCTACTACCTCCTACCACTGGCCACTAATCACTGTATATCAATTCTTTCACCCTTTTAGCTTTCACCCTTTTGCTTTTAAAATGCAACCTATGAAACCCTACAAAACCGTCGATGACTTTATTGAAGGAAATAGTGAATGGCGAAATCCGCTCTTAAAATTTCGAAATATATTGTTGACCTCTGAACTAAAAGAGGAGGTCAAATGGGGAATTCCGGTTTATACACTCAATGGGAAAAACGTATTAGGCCTTGGCGCTTATAAATCTTATGCTGGGGTTTGGTTTTATCAAGGCGTATTTCTTAGAGATCCATATAAAAAGTTAGTCAATGCCCAGGAGGGTGTAACGAAAGCTATGCGACAATTGCGCTTTACTTCCGATGAAGAAATTGATGAAAAATTGGTAAAAGAATATGTGGCAGAAGCCATTCAAAATCAAAAAGAAGGTAAGGAGATCAAGCCCGAAAAAAAGGTATCATTTGAAATACCAGATGAATTAAATGTAAAATTTGAAAGTGATCAAATATTAAAAAATAGCTTTGATGATTTGAGTCCATTCAAACAAAGAGAATTTGCAGCATACATTATCGGAGCGAAGCGATTGGAAACTAAGCTAAAAAGACTTGAAAAAATTATTCCTATGA
>VAPM010470504.1_pt1 | contig 57130 bp, 50 predicted proteins | sample 3395091 | NCBI WGS metagenome assembly VAPM01 (sample SAMN08290445, study PRJNA428436) | hydrothermal vent metagenome | isolation source: Deep-sea hydrothermal vent chimney 3 | place: Pacific Ocean: Juan De Fuca Ridge
AAACTATCGAACCCCAATCAATTTTCTAACTTCACTCAATTTCTGGCTAGCCAAAGCTTCAGCCTTGATTCGTCCTTCTTCTAAAATTTGACGAACATCATTATCGGAAATATTATTATATTTCTCTTGAAAGTTATGTAAAAACTTTTCGACTACTTTTGCTAAATCTTTTTTAAATTTTCCATAACCTTGACCGCGATAGTCTTTAACCAACCGAGGAATTTCTCGATTACCGAGAATAGCATAAATTGTTAAGAGATTAGAAAGAGCAGGCTTATTTTCTAAATCATATTCAATTTCTGAACCAGAATCAGTAACCGCTTTCATAATTTTTTTCTGGGCTAATTCTAAAGAATCTAATAAAGCAATAGCGTTATTTTGATTATCATCACTTTTGCTCATTTTCTTAGTAGGATCGAGCAGTGACATAATACGCGCACCATCTTTTCGAACTACCGGTTGAGGAATTTTAAAAATTTCTCCAAATTCATTATTGAAGCGTCGGGCAATGTCTCGAGCTAATTCCACGTGCTGTTTTTGATCTTCTCCGACAGGAACTAAATCAGTATTATATAATAGAATATCAGCAGCCATTAAAACAGGATAATCATATAAACCAACACTAACCGTTTCTTGATGCTCACCAGCTTTAGTTTTAAATTGCGTCATCTTATTTAAATCAGCAATATGCGCACCATAACAATTAAGAATCCAAGCTAGTTCGGTATGGGCGGGAATTGTAGATTGTTGGAAAATAATTGATTGTTGAGAATCAATGCCAGCAGCAAGATAAATTTTAGTGACTTCTATAATACGTTGTCGCAGGAGATTAGGATCTTGTTTAATAGTAATGGCATGATAATCAACTATTGAAAAAATACAATGATATTTATCTTGCATTTTAACCCATTGTGAAATAGCACCAATATAGTTGCCAATATTTAAATTACCACTTGGTTGAATACCAGAAAAGATAATTTGTTCTTTTTTTTCTTTATTTTCTCTTCTCATAATTTTTAATCAAAAAGATCGATTTGTTTTACTTCGGGATTTTTTTTAGGAAGTCGAGAAGAATATTTTTCTTCTAAAATTTTAATATCCTCTGGGGAAACATCTTTAAAAACTCTTTCAGGTAATTCTTCGGTTTTTTGTCCGCGATAATAGCGCTCAAACCATTCTTCGGGAGTAAAAAATTTATTTTTGGGTTTTTCTTGTTCAGGTGTTTCTTTATTTTGTTTTTGCCTAGTTATTAAATCTTTAAAGAAATTACCTGATTTAACATGTTCACTCATATAATTGAAATTAAATTAACTTATTTTAATATTCTACAAGAAATATTAATTTAAAGCAAAAAATAAAAAGAAATTTATCAGAATCAACTATTGAAAAATTAATTTTTTATGATAAACTGAGAAACAGGATTCCTGTCCATTTTTTATTATCTGAAATATTTTTCAACTAATCTAATACATAACATAATCTTTCTTAAAAAATTTATTGCGACAGTGAATTATTTTAAAAAATAAGTAAAAACACTGGGCTTGTAGCTCAACTGGTAGAGCGCCGCATTCGCATTGCGGAGGTAAGGGGTTCGACCCCCCTCAAGTCCACTAATCTCAAGCCCAACAATAAATTGGAGATATGCTATAATAATCGTATCAGTAATTCAAGGATATTATAAGCTTTTAATTTTCAGTAAACGAGATAATTTATGATTGATTTCAAAAAGAAAATAGAAGAAGATGAGCAACAAGGAGAACGAGTAGCCCCTTCCAACAATCAGAATAATTTGTTACTAAATCGAAGAAATAAGCGAATTAGTACTTATACCATCGTTATTATTGTTCTAGTTATAATTTTTGCCGGACGAGTTTTAATGTCTAGTATTAGTGCCAATGATTGGTTTAATAATGAAATATTTAATAATTTTAAACATTTAATTCCCAGCACTGACCGTAGTTTAGCTGGAGAAAAGAATGATCGAATTAATGTTTTATTATTGGGAATTGGTGGTCCAGGACATGATGGATCTTATTTAACTGATACAATTATCTTGCTTAGTTTAAAACCATCCAGCAGACAGGTTTCTTTAATTTCTATTCCTCGTGATTTAGTTACTCCAGTTAATAACTGGGAAAAAATCAATACTATTGATGCCTATGCTGAAGTAAAATATCCGGGACAAGGAGGAAAAATAACTGCTCAGACTATTGGTAAATTATTACATATTCCTATTCAATACTATGCCCGTGTTGATTTTGGTGGCTTTGTTAAGATTATTAATCAATTAGGAGGGATTAGAGTAAATGTTGTTAATACTCTAGATGATTATCAATATCCTATTATTGGTCAAGAAAAAAATCCCGATTATGCCGCCCGTTATGAGCATTTACATATTAGTAAAGGACCACAAAGTATGGATGGTTCTGTCGCCTTGGAATATGTTCGTAGTCGCCACGCCGCCGGTATTGAAGGTTCTGATTTCGCCCGAGCTCGTCGGCAACAATTAATTTTAGAGGCCGTGCGAAATAAATTATTCTCAGCACAAACCTTGTTAAACCCAATAATTATTACTAAAGTAATTAAAGAATTAAATAAAAATGTTTCGACAAATCTCAATGTCTGGGAAATATTAAAAATTTGGAATTTGTTTAAAAATGTTAATCATAAACAAATTATTACTAAAGTTCTAAGCAATGCTCCAAATAATTTTTTAGTTGCTGGGGTGGGACAAAATGGTGCCTATGTTTTAACTCCACGTTCTGGAAATTTTAAAAATATTGTTAATTTTGTGCAAAATATTTTTTCAACAAATTTAAATACCTCCTCATTGACTGGCCCGACAATCAGCGATCAGGCCAGTGTTGTGGTTTTGAACGGAACCTGGATTAGTGGTCTAGCCAGTAAAAATGCTGTACTCTTAGAACAGGCAAAATTTAAAGTGTTAAACATTACCAATGCTCTTAGTCGGGATAATAGACAAACAACAGTTTATGATTTAACTTATGGAAAGCGAAAAAAATCATTAGCAATTCTAGAAAAAATTACCGGAGCAAGAGAATCTTTCCAACAGCCAGCGTGGTTGTCTAAATACAAAAAAGAAGCCACCACCACTAATATAATAAATATAAATTCAAGTACTCCTCAAAAAATAAACTCACAACAAGTTAATATTTATCCAAACTTTGTAGTTGTTTTAGGAACATCTGCTGATCAAGCCAAATAATATGAATAAAATTATTGAAAAAAAAACACCCCTCGTGGTTATTTGTGGACGAACTAATGTGGGAAAATCCACCCTTTTTAATTGTCTTATTGAAAAGAAACAAGCCCTAGTCTCAACTATTAGTGGAACGACTCGTGACAGCAATTTATCCCAAGTAGAATGGGCTAATAGTTTGTTTAGCCTGGTAGATACGGCCGGGATAATTAATTCTTCAACCTTAAGTAATAAAAAAATATTAAGCAATGATATTGATAGCCAAGCCCAAAAACAAGCTCGTTCTTATTTAAAACAAGCCGATTTAATTTTGTTTTTAGTAGATGCTAAAAGTGGTTTACTGGCCGAAGATAAAAAATTAGTGAAAGCCTTAAAACAAAATGATTCTTATCGTTCAAAAACTCTAGTAGTTGCTAATAAAATAGATAATTTTAAGTCTGCTGCTGAGGCCGCGCAATTTTATAAACTGGGATTAGGAGAACCATTAATAATTTCCGCAGCCAATGGTTTAGGGACTGGTGATTTATTAGATGTTATTGCCGAAAGAATAACCAAACAAAAAAATAATAAAAAGTCGGCAAAACTCCTTGATGAAACTCTGGAAAAAACAATCACCGCCTGTATTATTGGTCAACCCAATGTGGGGAAATCATCACTGTTAAATTCAATTTTAGGCTATCAGCGAGTAATTGTTAGTGAACTTCCGCACACCACTCGAGAACCTCAAAATATGGAAATTACTTATCAACAAGAAAAGATTATTTTAGTAGATACCGCGGGGATTACTCGCTATCGACAAAAAACTGTTGGTTTAGAAAAATATGGAATTCTAAAATCATTAAAATCATTAGAAAAAGCTGATGTTGCCTTACTAGTGTTAGATATCAGCAAGCCCCTAAGACATCAAGACGCTAAACTGGTCCAAGAAGTTGTTGATCGTCATAAAAGTTTAATTTTTGTTGCCAATAAATGGGATGCCGTCGAAAACCGCGAGACTAAACAATGGACTAATATTATTTATGATAAATTCCCCTTCGCCCATTGGGCACCAATTCAATTTATCTCTGCTAAAACTGGAGAAAAAGTAAATAAGATTTTAGATTTAGTTATTAAAGTTTCCGCCCAGAGAGGTTTAATATTAAGTGATTCTCAGTGCGAAAAATTCATGAAAGCCGTGGTTAAAATTCACAAACCTGCCAAGGGCAAGGGAACTCGAGCACCGCATATTTACGAATTTAAACAGATTAAAAATAGTCCGCCACTATTTACCGTGCGTATTGGGCCTGATGATAATCTTCATTTTTCCTATGTTCGTTTTATGGAAAATCGCTTACGAGAACGACATGGTTTTTTAGGAACTCCAATTCATATTAAAGTTACTAAAAACAAAAAATCTCATACCACCTATAATACTTAGGAATTTTGTTTTATAATATTAAAGAGAGTTAAGCTAAAAAATATCTATGAAAATTGTGGTTGGATTAGGAAATCCCGGGGAACAATATAAATATACTCGTCATAACACTGGCTATTTAGCTTTGGATTATTGGTTGGGAAATATTAAGTGGTCAATGAATAAGAAATGGCCAGCTTTGAGTTATAAAGACGGCGGGTTATTATTTATCAAACCTCTAACTTTCATGAATAACTCTGGTCAAGCAGTACAAAATGTTTTGAGTTATTATCAATTATTACCTAAAAAATTAGGATTCATTATTAAAAAAGATGTTGATTTAACTGACCAACTCATTGTCGTCCAAGACGATTTAGATATAAATTTTGGTGATTATAAAATAGCAACGGATTCTGGCAGTGCGGGACATCGCGGAATCCAATCAATTATCAATCAACTTAAAACTAAAAAATTTATTCGCTTACGTCTCGGAATAAAAAATAAATTATTACGAACCCCTATTCCTCCGGATAAATTTGTCCTTCAAGCCTTCAGCCTTGAAGAGCGAAAGAAATTAAAAGATTTATTAGCGACAATAAATATCAGAGATCTAAAATAAACTTAAAATCCTTCTAAAAAACTTAGAAGGATTTTATTTTTTATAATTTTATGAATAACAACAACGACCGTGAATATCATTTGGGTTTCAGTTATTTCAATAAAATCGGCCCGACAAGACTAAAAAGATTAGAGAATTATTTTCCTAATCTAAAGGAAGCTTTTCATGCTCAACATTCCGATTTATTATTAGCTGGACTGCCCACCAAATTAATTAGTGAATTTATAGCTTGGCGATCAAGTTTTAGCTTAAATCATGTTCTTCAAGAATTAAACAAAAAAAAAATTAAATTTGTTACTTGGCAAGATAAAAACTATCCATCAATACTAAGAGAAATTCCCGCATCTCCACCTATTTTATATTTTAAAGGACAATTATTAGAAAGGAAAAGACCACGTCTAGCAGTTGTGGGGTCTAGGAAACCTAGTATTTATGCGAAAAGAATTATACAAAAGTTATTGCCAAAGATAATTAATCGAGGAATAGAAATTGTTAGTGGTTTAGCCTTAGGAGTTGATTCTTGGGCACATCAAGTAGTTATCGCCCAACAGGGAATTACTCTAGCGATTTTAGGTTCGGGTTTAGATGCAAATCGTCTTTATCCTTCTAGCAATCGTTCCTTGGCGGAAAATATTATCAATTGTGGCGGAGCAATAATTTCGGAATTTTCTCCTAATACTCCACCAGCTAAACAAAATTTTCCTCAACGCAATCGTCTGATATCGGGATTATCTCAAGCCACTTTAGTGATTGAAGCCAAAGCCCGCTCGGGAGCTTTAATTACCGCTAATTACGCTTTGGAGCAAAACAGAGAAGTCCTGGCTGTTCCGGGTAGTATTTTTTCTGAACTTTCCGAAGGGCCTAATAATTTAATTAGTCAGGGAGCCCAGAGTGTTAGTACCGCAGAAGATATTTTAGAAATCTTGGCGGTAGAAAATATTCCCCTGACAACTACCGAACTCAATAATAAGAAAGCTAAAAAATTAAGACTGATCTAATTATTAAAGCTTTAAACTTGACAGAGCAATAATAAATAGTAAACTAAATATATTAGAGTTGAAAAATTACTGAAGAATGTTGAATTAATTTACCATTTAAATTAAATAAATTAAATTTTGTTTATATGAATTTAATTATTGTGGAGTCCCCTACCAAAGCTAAAACTATTAGCAAATTTTTAGATAAAAACTATCGGGTTGAATCATCTTTTGGTCATATTCGTGATTTACCGAAAAGCAAAATGGGCATTGATATTGAACACGGCTTTATCCCTGAATATATTATTCCAATTAAAGCTAAAAAAACCGTTGCTAATTTAAAAAAAGTTGCTAAAAAAGCTCAAGAAATTATCCTAGCCTCTGATGAAGATCGTGAAGGAGAGGCTATTGCTTGGCATCTAGCACAAGCTCTCGGACTTAAAGAAAGCACAAGTAAAAGAATTGTTTTCCATGAAATTACTAAACCGGCTATTTTGGAAGCTCTTAAGAATCCCCGACAAATTGATTTGAATATGGTAGATGCTCAACAAGCTCGCCGCATTTTAGATCGTTTAGTTGGTTATGAATTATCACCTTTTCTCTGGAAAAAAGTAGCCCGAGGTTTATCTGCTGGAAGAGTACAGAGTGTCGCCACAAAATTAATTGTTACCCGAGAACGAGAAATACAAGCTTTTAAAATAGAGGAATACTGGACCCTAACAGCCGAGTTTAGTGGAAAAGATCCGGCAAATAAATTTAGTGCTGATTTATATAAAATTGATAATAAAACTTTTAATAAACTAGATATTAAACAAAGCGAAGCTGAGAAATTAAAGGAAATATTAACAAGTTCTAAATATGCGGTAGATAAAATTAAAAAAAGGGAAATCAAAAAAAACCCCAATCCACCCTTCACCACTTCAACTTTACAACAATCTGCTAATCGTCAATTAGGTTTTAGTGCCAAACAAACTATGTTGTTGGCACAAAAATTATATGAACAGGGCTATATTACCTATATGCGTACTGATTCCTTGAATCTGGCTCCTAAGTTTATTAACGAAACTCAAGACTGGTTAAAAAATAATCTCGGAGAAAAATATTTAGTAAATAACGGACGATTTTTCAAAAATAAAAGTAAAAACGCTCAAGAAGCCCATGAAGCTATCCGTCCTAGCGAGGTCAAAACTACTCCCGAAATATTAACTTCTAAATTAGACAATAGTCAACAACGCTTATATCGTCTAATTTGGCAACGAGCAGTAGCCAGTCAAATGCCTTCTGCCCAGCTCGCCTCCACAACGATTGAAGTCAGAACGGAAGTAACAGAAAAAATTTATATCTTCCGGGCTAACGGACAAACTTTGATTTTTCCAGGTTATTTAAAAATTTGGCCAGAAAAAACCAAAGAACAAAAACTACCATCTTTAGTACTTGAAGAAATATTGATTTTATTAAAATTAAACGCTGACCAGCATTCTACTAATCCGCCTGCCCGCTATTCTGATGCTGGTTTGGTGAAAGAATTAGAAAAACATGGAATTGGACGACCTTCAACCTATGCGCCGACAATTAACACGATTATCACTCGTAACTATGTGGAACGTGATGAAAATAAAAAACTAAAACCCACCACCATTGCTTTTGTCGTTATTGATTTATTAACTAAACACTTCTCCGAAATAGTAGATTATGAATTTACCGCCAAAATGGAAAATGATTTAGATGCGATCGCCGAAGGAGAAAAAAAATGGCAACCAATTATTAGTAATTTTTATAAAAGCTTTCATGCTAATTTAGAAAAAAAATATCAAGAAATTAATAAAAATGACATTATGCCTGAAGAAAAATCAAACGAAGTTTGCGATAAATGTGGAGCACCAATGATTATTAAGACAGGACGTTATGGTAAATTCTTAGCTTGTAGCGCTTATCCAGATTGTCGAAATATCAAAAAATTAAATTCCGCAGATGGTCCTGAAAAGAAAGAGCCTGATGCTAAAATTTTAGAGTTAGAAAAAAAATACGCTACCGAAGTTTGCGATAAATGCTCTTCTCCAATGAAAGTTAAGGTGGGAAAATATGGACCATTCTTGGCTTGTAGTGCTTTTCCAAAATGTAAAAATATTAAAAATATTGATGATGATGAAGAATCTGGACCAGCGGTTACTTGTCCAGTTTGCCATGATGGTCAAATTGTTAAAAAATTTAGTAAGCGCGGAGTATTTTATGCTTGTAATAATTATCCGAAATGTAAAAATGCTTATTGGGGAAAACCAACGGGAGAAAAATGTCCAGAATGTGAAGCTCTATTAGTGAGAGATAAAAATCAAGAAATAAAATGTAGTAATCGCTCTTGTCATTATAAAAAATAAATTTTTAAAGCAATATTTAAAAATAAACTGCCACAACAGTTTATTTTTTATTAACAAAATATTAAATTCTATTTTTTCTGGCTTGTGCTTCGTGCCCGCCGCCTAACTTTCTTTTCCTCCACAAAAGATAAGGCCTTTTTAGCAATTTCCCCTAAAATCATGAAGTACGCACTACTATGTTTTAGCTTATCACGAGCAATATCTAGTATTTCTTCGGTTTTACCAACTCCAGCCTCAATTCTTTTAACTAACTTATATATTTTATGAGCGCTAATAATAAAATAATAAATACCCCAACTAAGAAAGATAGTTAGAATTACTAAGCAAATCGCTAAAACAATATTTAAGATGTCATAAGAAGTAGCTAGCATATAATTAAATTTAAAAAAATATTAAAAATCTCGTAATTTAATAGAAAACTTTTGGTTTAAGTGCTGAATTAAATTCTTTTGAACTTGATCAACTTCAACGGCTCGGAGGGTCCGATCTGACGATTGATAACTCAAATGAAATGCTAAGCTTTTTTTCCCAAGCTCTAATTTATCACCCTGATAAACATCAAACAATTCAACATTAACTAATAAGGGGTGAAAATCAATAATTTCCCCTCTCAAATCATTATATAATATTTCACTGTTAACTACAAAAGAAATATCTCTCCTCACTGCTGGATATTTAGGAATTCCCCGATAATCGCTGCCTGGTAAGCTAAAAACTAACTGTGCTAATAAATCAAAATTAATTTCTGCAATGGCTACTGGTTTTTTAAGATTAAAATTCTTGTTAATTTCAGGAAGGACCAGCGCTAACAAACCAATTTCTTTCCCCCGGACAACAATTTTAACAGCCAAATCTTTTTGCGCCCAGTTAGGAATATTTGTGGCTGGTAGAAATTCGCAATTTGTCTGTGGCGTCATAATATTTTTTAAAAGATTATCCACTATACCCTTCAAACGAAAAAACAAATCATCAGTGCCAGTGAGAATAATTCCTAAGTGTTTTTCTTGATACGGCAAGGTAGCTGTACTTTCTAAATTTTTAAGCTGATTCCCAGGAGCTCTAAAAAAAACACTTTCTAATTCAAAAAAACCAAAATTAGTTTCTTGAAATTGATTTATTTTAATATTATTAATTAGTCCTGGCACTAAAGATTGGCGTAAAAGGTTATGGATGCTAGAAAGAGGATTAACAAGTTTGAGATACTGAGAAAAATCTATCTTCAATTTCTTTAATTGTGTCTCACCAACAAATGAATAATTATAGGCTTCATTTAAAGCAGAGCTCCAAACTAAAATATTTTTAATTTTTCGTTCCAACAAACGCTTCTGGTTTATTTCTGGTAATTTAAGCTCCAACACTGGTAATTGTGATTTTATTTGTCCATAGCCGTAAAGTCGTAAGACCTCTTCAACTAAATCTTCTGGAATATGAACGTCTTTCGTCGCTCGCCAACTAGGAACGGTAACTTTTAAAATATTTTCTTGTTCACTATTAATTATAAAACCCAATCTCTGTAAATTATTAATAACAGTTTTTCGAGGTATTTCTTGACCAATTTTATCTTGTAACCATTGAAGGTCTAAGTCAATATTAATCGCTTGAGGCGGCTGCGGATAATAATCAAAAAGGGTACTTGCTATTTTAACTTGAGGAGATACTTTTTTTAATAGTGTCAAAAATCTTTTTAAAGCGATGAGAGTTAATTCCGGATCTAAAGATTTTTCAAAACGAACCGAAGCTTCAGTTCGAAGACCTAAACGCTGAGAAGTTTGACGAATATTGCTTGCTAAAAAATTAGCGGCTTCTAAAATAATAGTTTGAGTAGTATTTGTGATTTCACTATCTTGACCGCCAATCAATCCGGCAATAGCGAGAGGGGCAAGATCAGAAGAAATTACTAAATCTTTATTAGTTAGGACTCGCTCCTGGTCATCTAAGGTTTTAATAGTTTCTTGATGATGAGCACGGCGAACAATTATTTTTTTTATTTTCTGAGCATCAAAAGCGTGGAGGGGTTGTCCGCATTCCAGCATGACATAATTAGTTAGGTCCACTATATTATTAACTGGTCGTTGATTAACAGCAATTAAACTATTTTTTAACCAGTCGGGAGACTCTTTAATTTCAATATTATCAATCTTAATTGCGGAATATCGCAAACAAAGATCTGAAGCCTCTATTTTAACTGCTAATTTATTAGAAGCAGAAGATAAAACTCCTTCATCTAGTTTAAGAAAATCATCATAAGTTTTTAAGGGTAAATCAAAAATGGCAGATATTTCTCGTGCTAAACCATAATGGTTTAATAAATCGGGGCGATTCGATAAAGATTTGTTATCTATTTCTAAAATTATATCATTAGCTTCTAAATAGTGGGCAAAAGTTTCGCCAACTCGAGCCCGATCATTTAAAACTAAAATACCCTGATGATCTCTTCCGAGTCCTAATTCATCTTCCGCACAAATCATTCCTTGAGATTTTTCACCACGAATTATTGATTCTTGAATCTCTAAACCGGTTGGCAAGTGAGCGCCAATTAAAGAAACTGGTACTTTTTGTCCTAGTTTTAGATTGTTTGCTCCACAAACGATTTTTAATTTAGTATCTTTAACATCAACGACAACTAGGTGTAAGCGGTCGGCATTAGGGTGTTTCTCAAGTTCTAAAACCTGCCCCACAACAATTTTATCAAACTGTGCTGATTGCTTAATTAAATTTTCCACCTCCACGGTATGAGTACTTAATTCCTCAGCAATAGTCGTCGGTTTAATTTTGGCTGGAATTTTAACAAAATTCTTTAACCAGTTAAGAGAAATATACATATAATTAAAATTGTTCTAAAAACCTAAGGTCTCCACTATTAAATAAACGCACATCATCAATATTATATTTTAACATTGCTAAACGATTTAAACCAAAACCAAAAGCTAGTCCAGAATAAATTTTAGGATCAATACCTCCGGCTTCTAAAACTCGCGGATGAACTAAGCCAGCCCCAACAATTTCTAACCAACCAGTATATTTACAAACTCGGCAACCCTTTCCCTGGCATAAAAAACAAGTATATTCTCCGTTATTACCGGGTTCGACAAAAGGAAAAAATTTAGGACGCATTCTTAATTTTGTTTTTGCTCCAAACATTTCTTGGCCAACAATTTCTAAAAAACTTTTGAGGTGAGCAAAATTTATTTTCTTGTCAATGACAATCCCTTCTAATTGATAAAAAGTGTGTTCATGCCGGGAATCAGTCGCTTCATTTCGAAAACAACGACCAGGAATAATTGCTCGAAGAGGTGCTCCGTATTTTTGCATTGCCCGAATTTGCATTGGCGAGGTTTGGGTCCTCATTAGCAAATCATATTCCTGATGCTCATTAGGATAATCAATATAGAAAGTGTCTTGCATGTCACGAGCAGGATGACTGGCGGGTATATTTAAAGCGGTAAAATTAAAATACTCACTTTCTAATTCTGGACCATCTAAAACCATAAAACCTAAAGAAGTAAAAAGATCTTCTAATTTGTTTTGCATTAAAGTAATCGGATTAAAATGCCCTTGAGGAAAATTAAAACCAGGTAAAGTCGGGTCAATGTTTTGACTGTGAGTTTGATTAATATTCAGCGTTGCCTCTTTTTCTGTAAATTTATTTTGTAATTCAATTTTAAGATTATTAGCTAATTTACCAAATTGTTGCCGAGCGCTTAAATCCAGCTCTTTTAAACTATGCAACATTTTACTAAGTGCTCCCTTGCGAGATAGAAATTTTAATTCTAATTCATGTAAAGTTGTTTGATTATGAACCTGTTGCAAATCTTGCAAAAACTCCTGGCGTAATTGATCTAATTTATCTTTCATATAATTAACGATTTTTTTTATAACTAATTAAGAACAATTCTAAAATACTAAAAATTATAATTAACAATAACAAATTTAACCAATTAAATAAATGTTGAGAGGTTAAAATTAAAATAATAATAATAAATAAAGAAAACAGAAATGATTGACGAAAGGCTAGTTTAACTGAATTAAAAGCTAATTCTTTTTTTAAGGCAATGAAGCGAATGATAAAACCAATTAGAGCGCTAGTGCCAATTAAAGAAATAAATAATACTAAATAAAATAGAACAAAACCCAGCCAATTAGTGCTAGTTGGATTAATTAATCTCATCACAAAAATAAAAAGACTCCAACATAAGAAACTAAGAATAGCCATTGCCCATAAATATTTTTTTAAAGTCATAATTAATTAATTAACTTAATTATTTTTTCTAATTCCAAGCGATAGTGCTTTAATTTATCTCGCTCCAAAAGAACAATGTCTTGAGGGGCACGCTCTACAAAATTAGAATTAGCTAATTTCTGTTCTTGATTAATAATTAGTTTTTCTAATTTATTTTTTTCTGTTATTAACTGTTGAGCATCGCTATGTTGTTGAAGGTCTCCTAATAAATAAATTTCCACCTCCCCAACAATTGTTACTAAAGAATCAGGTGGTTTCTGACCAGTTTTTTGAACTTGGATAGAGACTAAACCAGTTTTTAAATTTTGAATTAAATTTTGTTGTTCTTTTAAAATACTAGTTTGTTGATGACCATAAATAACTGCTTTTAATTTATTGGCTGGAGAAATTTTATTGCTATTCCGTAAATTTCTAATCGCCACAACGATCTCCTGAACTAATTCAATGTTTTGAGTTGCTACTTTTTTATTACTTTGTGAAAAAGTGCTGGGCCAATTTGCTACTAATAATAAAGAATCATTGAAACTAGACCAAATACTCTCAGTGACATAAGGAATAAAGGGGTGCCAAAGAATTAATAAATTTTTTAACAAAAAAATCAAAATCTTTTCCTTATTCTTTTCTATTTTAGCAATTTCTAAATACCAATCAGCTAATTTATTCCAGGTAAATTCCTGTAAACTCTCAGCCGCTAAAGAAAAATTAAAAGCTTCAAGGTTCTTTGTCGTCTTACTTATTAAAATGTTTAATTCTTCTAAAATCCAATAATCCGCCAGCGTTTCAGCATTAGGCTTATTTAACTTTTCTAAATTAGAAGTATCAACTGAACTTAATATAAACCGTGAAATATTCCAAAGTTTATTAATAAAATTACGCTTGGCTTCGACCCGTTCCTCTTGATAACGTAAATTATTGCCGGGGGTATTTCCCGACAGTAAAGCAAGCCGTAAGGCATCGGCACCATATTTATCAATTACTTCTAAAGGATCAATACCGTTTCCTGTAGATTTAGACATTTTTTTACCGTGAGAATCGAGAACTGTGCCATGAAGATAAACTTTTTCAAAAGGGATTTCTCCTAAAGCAAACAAAGACATCATTACCATCCGCGAAACCCAGAGAGTAACAATTTCGTAACCGGTTTCTAAAACTTGCGTGGGATGATATTTGGCTAAATCACCAGTTTTTTTGCCTCCCAGAAAATTATTAGGCCAACCTAAAGTAGAAAAAGTCCACATTCCTGAAGAAAACCAAGTATCTAAAGTGTCAGGATCTTGAATAAATTCTTGACCACCACAAACTGAACATTTCTCTGGTTTTTTTTCAGAAACAATAAAATCTGTTGCTGAAGACTGAGATTTTTGATGATGAGGATTCTGACAATACCAAACTGGGATTGGGTGTCCATACCAAATTTGTCGAGAAATACACCAGTCGTGTAAATTTTTCATCCAATCAGAATAGGTTTTAGTAAAACGTTTAGGAATAAATTCAATTTCCTGTTTTTGGACAACTTCTAGTGCTTTCTCTCTTAAAGATTGCTGACCAAGACGAGCTAATTTTTTATTAACATTAATAAACCACTGTCGAGAAGGTAAAGGCTCAACGGGGGTTTGACAACGATAACAAACTGATAAATTATTAGTAATTTCTTCTTCCTTTTCTAAAAGTTTCTGTTTTTTTAAATCAGCAACAATTGCTAAACGAGCAGCTTGAACATTTAAACCAGAATATTTGCCAAAACCAGTGCGAATAATTCCTTGTTCATCAATAACTTTAATAACTGGTAAATGATATTTTTCACCAATTTGCCAATCAACCAAGGAGTGTGCCGGAGTTACCCCTAGGGCTCCCGTCCCAAAATTTTGTTCAACTTGACGATCAGAAATTATTTTAATAGTTAATTTCTGACCACAAAAATTAACTTGATATTCTCGATTAAGATATTTTTTGTATCGTTGATCTTGAGGATTAACAGCAACTGCCACATCTCCTAATTTAGTTTCAGGGCGAGTAGTAGAAATGGTAATTGGAAAATCATAATCATATTTAAAAGTATATAACTTAGCCTGTTGTTCTTGATATTCTAGTTCATCGTCTGCTAAGGTTGATTGACAACGCGGACACCAATTAACCACCCGCTCGCCACGATAAATTACCCCCTCTTGATACATCTCTAAAAACATAGTATTGACCGCGTGTTGTCGAGTCTCGTCTAAAGTAAAAGCTAATCGTGACCAATCTAAGGAAGCACCCATTTTTTTAATTTGGTGTAATATAGTGTTTTGGGTCTCTGTAACAAATTGATAAACTTTTTTCAAAAATTCAGTTCGACCGAGATCATGACGAGTTTGACCAGTTTTTTGTAAAAGTTGTTTTTCAACAACATTTTGAGTAGCAATAGCGGCATGATCAGTCCCTGGTAACCACAGAGTTCGATCACCACGTAAACGATGAAAACGTATTAATAAGTCTTCAATCGCTAACATTGAGCTATGCCCAGCGTGTAGCTTGGCAGTAATATTTGGTGGTGGTAAAATAATAGTATAGTTTGGAGCGTCAGCAGTTAATTCAAGATTATCTGGATTAAAAAATCCTGAAGCCAGCCATTTTTTATAGATGATATCTTCCTGCTGATTAGGAAGGTAAATTTTATCTAATTCTTGTTTCATAGTTTAAAATTACCAAAAAAACACCTCAGAGTCAACTATTAAAATTAATGATTTCTCTTGACTTTAAGCTGAAATAATTATATATTTAAAAATCAAACTTTAAATGCCTGGTGGTGTTTTAAAATCGATAAATGTTAAATTTAGAACAACAAATTGTTAAACAACTAGAAAAATCACGGCAAATTTTAATTGTTTTGCCCGCTGATGATGATTCTGATTCTCAAGCCTCGGCTTTAGCGCTTTTTTTGTTCCTAAAAAAAATGAATAAAAAGGTAGAGATTGCTCAGTCTAAGACTTCTTCAGATAACAAATCCTTGAGTTTTTTACCAGCTTTTTCAGAAATTAAGAATAGTTTAAGCAATTTACGGAAATTTATAGTGGCGATTGATATTCACCAAGCAAAAATTAATCAAATTAAATATACTATTGATAAAAATATCTTGAATTTTATTATTTCTCCAACTCAAGGCTGGTTTGAACAAAAAGATATTAATTTACAAAGCGGTGAATTTAAATATGATTTAATTATCAGCATTGGACTTAGCGATCTAGAATCATTGGGAACTCTTTATGATACAAATATTGAATTTTTTTATAAAACCACTCTCATTAATATTGATTATCGAGCCAGCAATGAAGATTTTGGCCAAATTAACTTAGTTGATCTTAGTGCCAGCTCTAACTCTGAGATTTTATTTTATTTCTTAAAAAATTATCAAGAAAAACTTATTGATGAAGATTTAGCCACTTGTTTATTAGCGGGTATAATTCAGCAAACTAAAAATTTTAAAACTACAAATTTAAGTCCTCGCATTTTATTAACAACTTCTGAATTAATTTCTCTGGGAGCGCGACGAGAAGAAATTGTTAATCATCTTTATCGTTCCCGTAGCCTTTCTTCTTTGAAATTATGGGGGAAAATTTTAAATAATCTACAGACTATAAATAATAATGAATTATTGTGGTCACAATTAACCACTCAGGATTTTGAAGAAAATCAAAATAATTCCCAGGCTTTACAAGCAGTTATTGATGAATTAATTGCCAATATTCCTCAGACTAAGATTATTGTTATTTTTTATGAACAAGCTCCTGAACAAATTAAAGTAATCGTGCGGGCCTTAAAAAACCAAAATGCCTTAGAACTACTGAAGGACTACTCGCCAAAGGGAACTACCAAAACGGCCGAAATAATTGTTAAACAAAATTTAGAACAAACCCAAAAACAAATTATTTCAGACTTAAGAAAAAACTTGCCCAATTAATCTGATAATGATATAAAATAATTGTTTCTTTAAAGTTAAAAAATCTTTTAGAAATTTCACCAATTGTCATCATCTTCACAATTGGGCATATAGCTCAGCTGGTTAGAGCGCCGCTCTTATAAAGCGGAGGTCGATGGTTCAAGTCCATCTATGCCCACCAGAAACTCGGTGATTAGAATTTAGGGCTCGTAGCTCAGCTGGTTAGAGTGTTACGTTGACATCGTAAAGGTCGCCCGTTCGAATCGGGCCGAGCCCACTAGAAAAAGAATATTAATTATAATATTCTTTTTTTAATATTTACTTTTTAGGCAATTACTGATAAATTATAAAGAGAATAAAAAATATGCTTTTTAAGAAAAAAAACAAAAAAATTAAATTAGCCAAGCTTGGTAATTCTAGTCCAGAAATAAATTGGTTTAATGATGAAGAATCGGGAATTGAAGGACAACTAGCTATTGATGTTTATCAAACTGCTAAAAATATTTTTATTAAATCAACTATTGCTGGAGTAAATCCTGAAGATTTAAAAATTTCTTTACATAATGACCTATTAACTATTAGCGGAACCCGTTCATCTGAAATAGAAAATAAAGAAGGAAAATATTTATATCAAGAATGTTATTGGGGCTCTTTTTCGCGCTCAATTATTCTTCCTTCTGAAGTTGACTCTAAACAAGTTAAAGCGGAATTAGAAAATGGTATTCTAACCATCACTCTTAATAAAAAGAGTTCTCAACAAATCAAAGTAAAGTCTAAAAATTAAACCAGAACCGAAAATTAATAATTTATCGTATGAAAGTCGGTCAGAAAATAATTACAGTTATTAGCTTAATACTTTTAATATTAAGCGTTTTTTTTGTTAGTAATTTTTTAATTTGGAAAGTTAATTATCAAAACAAAATATTCCCTCAAACGAAAATTGGTAATTTAGATTTAAGCAATCAAACTACGCTACAAGCCAAAAGTTTAATTCAAAACAGAATTAAAGAGATTAAAAAGGCGGGCTTAAGCTTTAAATACAAAACCAAGGTTATTACTATTCCTAGCGAAGTAGCTTCTTTTGATGTTGATTTATCTTATTCTTTATTAGCTTTTAACACTCAAAAAACTTTGGCAGTTGCGCTAGGTAATAGAAACCAACGAACTTTCACTTATTATTTATTAGCTAAATTCAAGTTGATCTCCCCACGCCTTGTCCCTGCTCAATATACCCTTGATCAAAAGAAAATCAAGAAGATTGTTGGACAAGAATTTTCCACTTTAAATGTTCCAGCAAATAATGCTTATTTTTCGGTATCTAAAAACAAACCAGGACTTAATCTACAAATTAATTCTGAAACTCTAGGCCGAAAAATTAATTATTCACTTCTTTTTGAAAAACTTAATGCTTCTTTAGTAAAATTAAATAACAAACAAATTATAATTAATACTCAAGCGATATACCCTAACTTGAAAAAGAGTGATTTAGAAAATTTAAAACCTCAAGTTAAAAAAATTATTAATCGCGGAGATTTCAGTCTGCAATTAATAACTACTACTAGTAAATATTGGGAAATAAGTCCACAAGAAATAATCACTTGGATTAGTCTGCAAAAATCTAATAATCAATCAACCTTATCTTTAAATTTAAAAAAAATTGAAGAATATCTAAAAATTCATATTGCCCCCTCGGTTGATCGGGTAGCCATTAAGCCCAGCTTTAAAGTTATTAATAAACACATCTCCAACTGGCAAAATGGTAAAAATGGTCAAAAATTAGATTTAATAGCCAGCGCACTACAAATTAACAAGGCTTTTCTTGCCGGGAAAAATAGCAGTAAACTAATTGTTAAACAGTTACCCGATGAAAGTTTAATAAAAAATAATACCGCTGATATCCAAAACGTTTTAGGCATTGGTAAATCAAATTTTACTGGGTCACCAGCTAACCGGGTTTATAATATTGAAGTTGGAGCATCTAGTCTTCAGGGGTTGTTAATCAAACCCGGGGCAGAATTTTCTTTAGTGAAAGCCTTAGGAGCAGTTAATGCTCAAAGTGGTTATTTAAAAGAATTAGTAATTAAAGGAGATAAGACTATTCCTGAATACGGTGGTGGACTCTGTCAAATCGCCACCACTCTTTTTCGAACCGCCTTAGCTAGTGGATTGCCAATAACTATGCGAGAAAATCATTCTTACCAGGTTGCCTATTATAATCCTCCAGGAACTGACGCCACGATGTATGATCCCCTCCCAGATTTTCGTTTTATGAATAATACTAAACATTATATTTTAATCCAAGCTAAAATTGTGAAGGGGCAACTTTCTTTCATTTTTTGGGGGACTAGTGATGGCCGAATTGCAACTACCAGTGCTCCAGTAATTTACAATATTGTTAAACCCGAACCGACAAAAATAATAAAAACTGATACCCTAAAACCAGGAGTAGAAAAATGTACCGAAGGATCCCATAATGGTTTAGATGCCTACTTTAATTATACTGTTACCTATCCTCCAGATTCAACTACAACCCCAATTCATAAAAGGCGTTTCTATTCTCATTATGTGCCCTGGCAAGGAGTTTGTTTGGTGGGAGCAACAGCAAGCTCTACAAAAAGTTTAAAAACTAATTTAAAATCGGGATTATAAAAAAAGCATTCTAAATTAGAATGCTTTTTAAAATAAAGTTTTAAATTGTTATTAATTAACTATTTCACCCTCAATAGTGTGATGATTGTTTTTCTTTTTAAAGGTAAGCAATTGTTGAATAGCAGTTAAAGCGGTTAAAACAAACCAATATAAAGTTAAACCACTGGGAAGAGAAATACCAATAAAAACAGTAATGGCTGGCATAAAATATAACATCTGCTTATTCATAATAGCCGCCATCCCTTCATCCTTAGAGCCTGGAGTTTTTACTGCAGGCTTATCAGTAATCATCATTTTAGCTTGCCAAAATTGAGCTGCTCCAGCTAAGAGCGCTAAAACAATATTAGGTGTTGCTAAATTTAAAAATCCAAAAGATATAGTATTAATGGCTTCGGGACGTTTAATAAAAGAATAAACAAAATCTAATTTACTATTTAAACCATCTCTAAAAACTTGATAAACTGCAAATAAAAATGGTAATTGAATTAAAAGTGGCAAACAAGAAGAAAAAGGATTAACCTTATTATTCTTGTATAATTCCATCGTCGCTTTGCTTAAACCGGCTTTATCTTTTTTATATTTAGTTTTTAGTTCTTCAATCTCTGGTTGTAAATCTTGAAGAGCTTTTTGTGATTTAATAGCCGATCGTCCTAAAGGCCAAAAAACTAATTTAATGATTATGGTTAACAAGACAATAGCAATTCCTAAGTCCTGAAAAGCAATTGTGTTATATAAAAAAACCAAAAGGTTTAAGACGGGTTGATAAAAAATTATTGTAAACAAGTGAATCATAAAGATTGAATCTTAAAAATTAAAATTATTTATTATTTTATTGGATCATATCCTCCTTTGTTCCAAGGATTGCAACGAATAATTCTCCAAATAGTTTTTATTCCGCCCTTAATTATACCATACTTACTAACTGCTTCCACGCCATATTGTGAACAAGTTGGCGTAAAACGACAAAAACCATAAGGATGAAAAAATTTCAAGGGTCCATGATCAAAAGAAAGGGTTTTTTGATATATTTTTATTAAATAAACAGCGATTCTTCTTGGTAAATATCGAAATTCGTTATTCATAGATATAATTTAAATTTATTGATATAAATTCAAATTTTTTAAAGCTTGTCTAATTAAAACTTCTAACTGTTGAAAGTTTTTATTTAATATCTTCGGAAAAACAATAATTACTAAATCATGTCCAGTACTTAATTTAGGAAATTCGGCGCGAATAATTTCTCTAATTTGTCGTTTAAAGTGGTTCCTAATAACCGCTTTTTTACTAACCTTAGTGCTAATTAGAATCCCCAAGCGATTTATTCCTAAATCATTATTAACTACCTTAAATCCTAAATTCTCTCCATAAAAAGATTGTCCGAGCTTAAAAGCTCGGTCAAAATCTTTATCATGTCTTATTCTGTTGTCTTTTTTTAACATTTTATAAAATCTCCACCAATTTTTACTTTGATATTTTTTTTCGCCCTTTTTGACGTCGTTTCTTTAAAACCTGACGACCATCTTTAGTTTCCATCCGATGAATAAAACCATGTTTTTTTTTGGCACGGCGCTTGTTCGGTTGATAGGTCCTTTTCGGCATATAAACAAAATTTAATTTATTATTATTTTATAAGATATCATCTTTGCTTGTTCAAGTCAATAAATAAAAATTAAAAATGTCTGAAAGTTTTCCCCTAATTATTAACACTTTTTAAACAAAATAAAAGCTTGTGGTAAACCTATTTATCTAATATAATAAAACTAGTAAAACTTGAATACATAAACACTAAATATAATTCTATTTTTTAATTATTATGACTAACGAACAAATCTGGCAAGCGGTTTTAGGAGAAATAGAAATCAGTCTTTCTCGAGCTAATTTTGTAACTTGGTTTAAAGATACTTTTATTTCCTCTTTAGAAAATGAAAAAGTAATTATTTGTGTTCCCAACGCTTTTGTTAAAAAATGGTTAGAAGAAAAATATCATAAAAATATTATTAGTGCGCTAGAAAATACTACTAAACAAAAAATTAAGGAAATTATTTATAAAGTTGAACTTCGTCATAATAATGGAAATGTTTTTTCTAATAATTCAATAAACACTAATAAACAAGAAAATGATAAAACCGCTTTTGCTGAAAAAATAAAAACTGTTAATATTGTTGCTAGAACCAACACCTCTAATCGACACGGCCTAAACCCCCGCTACGTTTTTGAAAATTTTGTTGTTGGTCGTGGTAACGAATTAGCCCATGCGGCTTGTTTGGCGGTTGTTGAGAATCTAGGAAAATCTTATAATCCTTTATTTATTTATGGTGGTGTCGGTTTAGGTAAAACCCATCTCTTACAAGCTATTGGTAACGCAGTGGCTAAAAAAACCGATAAAATTCTATACGCTACAAGTGAAAAATTTACCAATAATTATATTCAATCTGTAAAGAGTGGTAAAGCTAAAGAATTTAAAAACCTATATCGTAATGTTGATCTTCTCCTAGTAGATGATGTGCAATTTATGGGTGGAAAAGATGGAACTCAAGAAGAATTTTTCCACACTTTTAATGAATTACAACAAAATGATAGGCAAATTGTTCTCACTTCTGATCGTCCACCAAAATCAATTCCAGCAATAGAAAATCGTTTAATTTCTCGATTTGAATCAGGAATGGTCGCTGATGTTGGTAAGCCAGACTTAGAAACAAAAATTGCTATTTTAGAAAAAAAAGCTTTAGAAAAAAATTATCCTTTAAGTAAGGAAATTCTAAATTATGTTGCCGAACGGGTACAAAACAATATTCGTGAATTAGAGGGTGCTTTAACTAAAATTATTGTTTCTCATCAATTTAAAGGCTTAACCCCAGATCTTAAGAGCGTTAAAGAGGTTTTAAGTGATTATATTTCTAGTGTTCAAACCCGATCATTAAACCCGAAAGAAATCATTGAAGCAACGGCTAAATTTTATAATTTAAGTTATAAAGATTTAATTAGTAAGGGGCGGAAAAAAGAATTAGTTTGGCCCAGACAAATTGCCGTTTATTTAATTCGTGAAGAAATTGGCACCTCTTATCCCTCAATTGGAATAGAATTAGGAGGTCGAGATCACACTACCGCCATGCATTCTTATAATAAAATTAAACAAGAAATAACGGGTGATAAAAATGAAAAAATTAAACAAGAAATTAATTCAATTCGTCAAATTTTTAATACTGGGTATTAGAAATTTTTTATTATTATCCTGTTAATTAGTTGTTTATTTTTTGGTGAAGAAAGTTTGAAAACTTGTGAATAATTTAAACTACTTAAGACTTATTAACAAGTTTTAAAAAATAATTAACACCTTTTCTTAGTAACTGTTAACAGCCAAAAACGCCATTAAGCCTAATTAATAATTAAGAAAATATAAAAACATAAAAATTATCCACTCCCTTATTGTTATTATTGTTTTATATATATTAATTAATAGTATAATAAGCAATCAACTATATGAATTTTATTAGTCTACAAGAAAACTTAAAAAGAGGTTTAAATATTGTTGGACATATTACTACTAAAAATATTAATTTACCAATTCTTAATAATATTTTAATAAAGGTTGATAAGGGAAATATTGAACTGATTAGTACTAATTTAGAAATTGGAATGGTTTATAAATTAAGGGGCAAAATTAATCATGACGGAGAGTTTGCGGTTGATTCTAAATTAATTACGGAATATGTTAATTTATTAAGTGAGGGCGGGAAGGTTAGTTTAGAAAAAAAAGAGGAACAACTTTTAGTAGAAAGTGGAAAATATAAAACAAAAATTAAAGGAGAGTCTGCTAAAGAATTTCCCTTAATTCCAGTTATTTCTCAAGAACATTATTATACTTGTGATCTTGAGAATTTAAAAAAAGCCTTGAACAGTGTTGTTTTTTCTGTTTCCTCTAGTGAAAACAGGGTAGAGTTAACTGGAGTTTTATTTTCTTTTAATGAAAATAAACTTAGTTTGGCGGCCACTGATAGTTATCGTTTGGCAGAAAAACAGGTTGAAATTAAAGGTGTTAATATTGAAAATCAAGAAACAAATGACGAGCAATCTATTATTGTTCCCGCTAAAACAGTTCAAGAATTGTTAAGAGTTTTTAGTAATCTTAATGAAACTATATTGGATGGTGATTATCAGGTTAAAATTTGTTTAGCGGAAAACCAAATTTTATTTATTGTTGATTCTGTTCAATTAATTTCTCGGCTTATTAATGGACATTATCCAGATTATAAACAAATTATACCGGTTAAGAATGAAACTAAAATAAAGGTTAAGCGCTTAGAACTGTTACGGGCAGTAAAGGCTGCGGCTCTTTTTTCCAAAACAGGAATTAATGATGTTAATTTACAATTCTTAAAAGACAAAATTATTGTTTCAGCATTTTCTGGGGCGAGTGGAGAAAGTAGAATAGAGTTAGAAGCTAAAATTGATGGGCATGATAATGAAATTACAATTAACTATCGTTATTTAATTGATGGTTTAAATAATATTAGTGGCGACTTAATTAATATTGAAATTTTAAACAACAACACCCCCTGCCTTTTAAAACCAGAGCAAGATGATAGTTATTTATATATTATTATGCCAATTAGACAATAAAAATTATTTATTAACTAATATTTGTGAGTTATTACTCTTAATTAAATTACCATTCCAAGCATGTAATTCGGCATAGAGTACATAGCTTCCTGGTTCTGGAGCCTTTAACCAAACACTTTGAATAGTGTTTTTTGTTAGGTAGCTAATAGCATCTAAGACCGTTGAAGTATTAGTCTTGGTATTTTTACTAATAATATTAATAGTTGCAATACGTGTTGGATTACTAACTTGTAATTTAATATTTAAGGGGAAATCAATTGTTCGAGCAGATAAACCAGAAGAAGGGCTAATAAGACGAATAGTGTTTTTTTGAGGAAGCTGGGGGTTGTTTTTTATTAGTAAATTAAAATTAACCGTTGCCCAAGAACAATTTTCAACATCATCACAAGTTTTTACACTAAGAGTTTGATAGCCATTACTTAAAAAATTAATTGGTGATGTGAAGGAAACGGGAACCCCCCAACGAGTTTGCCATAAATTATTATTAATAAAATATTCAGTACGATTAATACCACGAGGAGCGGTTGCTATTATTTGTACTTCTAAATTGGCAGTATTTAAGTTTTGTTTAGAAAGAGGAGAAATAATTTTAATCAGAGGTTTGTTTTTTTGATTATGTAATTTATCATAAGTTGTAGGCAGACTAGAACTAGCTAATAATGGAGAGGAACTAGCATTTTTAATAACCCAGGTTTGTACTGCTTTTTCCCAAGAATTATATTGAGGATCAATTGCCGGATCCTTTGGTGCTGGACCTAGGGGGTTGTTTCTATTAACATAATATAAAATAGAATGATAAATTGGTATCTTTTTTTCAACAATTAATGAAGGTGGCGTAGAGCTTGTTGCTAATAAGCCGGAGCTACGATCTATTTTTATTATTTTTGGTGGTAATTTCCCATCAATAATTGCCTTACCGGTTTTGTAATCCTTGGGGGCTGGAAAAGTTTGAATTGGTGTATTTTTTAAAACATTTTTCATAAAATAATGCCAAATAGGAGCAGCCACAGTTGCCCCCTCAGCTCCACGATACATTGGTTTGTTATTGCTATTTCCCACCCAAACTCCAGCAACTAAAGAGGGGGTAAAACCAACCGTCCAGGCGTCACGAAAGTCATTAGTAGTTCCAGTTTTAGCAGCAACTGGACGTTTTCCAAGATTAAGAAAATTGTGTATTCCAAAAATAAAAGCTCGAGCATTATTATCTATTAAAATACTATCAACCATTCTCACAACTTGTGAATCAAGAACTTTTTTATTAGAAGGATGATACTGTTCAATGATTTTTCCTTGGCTGTTTTCTATTTTCAAAATACTAACAATTGGGCTAATTAATCCATCATTAGCTAAAGCGCTGTAAGCATTAACGTGTTGTAATAATTCAACTTCAGCACCTCCCAAAACAAAAGACAAGCCAAAACGACTACGAGGACGAAGAGTAGTGTAACCCAAGCTATCAGCTAAATTTAATACGTTATTTATACCTGCTAAATACATTGTTTTCACCGCTGGAATATTAAGAGAACCAGCTAGGGCTTGGCGAATAGTAACTGGACCACGTTGTTTTAAATCGTAGTCGGTCGGTTTGTAGGGTTTTTTAGGATTAGTTGAAAAATTAGTATTTACATCATAGAGAATTGTATTAGGAGTATAACCTTTTTCAAATAAGGCCGCATAAACAATTGGTTTAATTGATGATCCGGGTTGACGAGGACTAGTAGCGACATTAAATTGACCATCAATAGCATCATTAAAATAATCACGTGAACCAATCATGGCCAGTATTTGTCCATTTTTAGGATTAATAGCTACTAACGCTGCATTGTTAGCGTTAAAATCTTTTGGATAGTTTTTTGTCACTGTGGTAATAGCTTCTTGAGCAATTTTTTGCATTTTAAAATCTAAAGTAGTATAGATTTTTAATCCTCCCTGTTCAATCATCTGTTCACCATATTTTTTTGCTAGTAAACTTTTAACATACATTACAAAATGTGGCGCAACGATATTTGTACCTGGTTTTTTAAATTTAATCTTTTCTTTTTGAGCAGCATCTCGTTCAGCTTTAGAAATATAACCCTGTTGAGCCATTAAATCTAAAACATAATTTTTCCGTTCTAGTAATAAATCTTTATGAGGACCATAAGGGGAATAATAGCTAGGCATCTGAACAATAGCGGCCAAAATTGCTGATTCTGGTAAATTAAGATCTTTTACTGATTTTCCAAAGTAGTTTTGGCTTGCCGCCTCAACTCCGTAAGCATTAGAACCATAAGGAATTTCATTTAAATACATTTGTAAAATATCATTCTTAGAAAATTTTTGTTCTAAGCGATAGGCCAAAATGATTTCGCGTACCTTACGAGAGATTGTCTTCTGGGGGCTGAGAATGGCGTTTTTAACGAACTGTTGAGTGAGAGTTGAACCGCCAGCACTACGATGAAAAATAACGTCAGTAATCGCCGTTCGGAATATTGACCAAAAACTAAAACCACCATGTTTATAAAAATTTTTATCTTCAATAGCAATCGTGGCTTCTTTTAAATAAGTTGGAATATCCTTCAATTTAACCAGAGTTCTTCTTTGATTTCCGCTTATCTCATACAGGAGATGTTTACCAGTTCGATCATATATTTTTGTACTTTGGGCAATATTACGTTTAATTAATTGATTGGGATTAGGAAGTCCTTGCGAAACCTGAGCAATATAAACAAGAACAGAAAGTGCCCCCGCTATTCCTAAAAATATAATAAACAAAACCAATTTTCTTTTGAAGAAATTCTTTTTTTTGGATTTTGAGTTTTTTTTCTTTATTATTGGTCGAGAGGATCGTGTCGTTTGATAATTACGCCAAGAGCTAGAAGATTTTTTTTGTAAACCAGGAATAGTCATAAAATAATTATTTAGATATTCATTATTATAACATAATTAAAATTATTCTTGAATTTTAATATTTTGCTTAATTAGTATATAATAAAGTTGTTTAGATTCAAAAATATGATAAAAAATATTAGTAGTTTTAATAACCCAATTATTAAAAATTTATTAAAACTAACTAAAGCACGCTATCGAAAAGAACAAAATTTAATTATTATTGATGGTTATCGTGAAATCCAGTTGGCCCTCCAAAATAATTATCAACTTGTTCAGTTGTTTTATTGTCCAGATTTGGATAATAAAAATAAAATTAAAGAACTCCCAGAATTAGCTCCAGACAAAATTATTAAACTTTCTAAAGCAGTTTTTAATAAAGTTTGCTACAAACAAAAAGCCGACGGATTGTTAGCAACTGTTCATCCCCGATATTATTCTTTAACTGACATTAAGCTTAATAGCAATCTTATAATTCTAGTTTTAGAAAACGTTGAAAAACCCGGTAATTTAGGAGCAATTATTCGCACCGCGGTTGCTGGTGGTGTCTCAGCAATTATTATTAATGACCATCAAACTGATATTTATAATCCTAACACTATTCGCGCCAGCGAAGGATATATTTTTAAACAAACCTTAATTAGCGCTTCGGTAACCGAGACCATAGCTTGGTTGAAAGAAAATAAAATTAAAAGTTTTGGAGCAAGCACGAGCCAAGCTAAAAACTATACCCAAGTTGATTTAAGAGGGAAAATAGCCTTAGTTTTAGGTTCCGAAGCTCAAGGGCTTAGCCTTCAGTGGCTTAAAAGTGCTGATCAATTAATTAAGATTCCGATGTTGTCCCAGATGGATTCTTTAAATGTTTCAGTGGCCGCAGCAATTATTCTATTTGAAGCTTTAAGGCAGAAAAATATTGAAAAATAGTAGAAAATAATTTTTTGTTAAGTTTGACAATTATTATTCTTTTTATTAATATTAAGCTAAAATTATTACTAAATTAGTATAATTTATTTTGCGCCCGTAGTTCAACGGATAGAACGAGAGCCTTCTAAGCTCCAGACGAGGGTTCGACTCCCCCCGGGCGTACGTTTCTAAATAGAAACCAATATGGTGCCTATAGTTTAATGGTAGAACGGTGGGTTGTGGTCCCGTTAGCCTGGGTTCGATTCCCAGTAGGCACCCTAATATTAAAAACTATGTTAAATAAAAATAAGTTTTTAGTAGCTTATTTTAGCATGGAAATTGCGTTGGAAAACGACTTAGAAACTTATGCGGGCGGTCTAGGGGTTCTTGCTGGAGATTTATTAAAATCAGCTGCTAATTTAGATTTTCCAATTTTAGGAATTACCCTTCTCAATCGTCAGGGGTATTTTAAGCAAAGCATTAGCTCCGATGGTGAAGAAATTATTCAACCGGAAACCACTTTTAATTTTTCCAAGTTAGAAAAACTTTCTACACAAGTTACGGTAAATATTAATGATGAAGAAATTTTGGTTGGTGTTTGGAAATATATAATTAAAGGTCAGCAGGGATTTTCTATTCCTATCTATTTATTAGATACTGATTTATCAGAGAATAGTCGTCAAATTCGTGATTTAAGTGGTCAACTTTATGGTGGTAATTTAGAATATCGTCTGCAACAAGAAATAGTTTTAGGGCGCGCTGGGGTTAAAATGGTGAAAGCCTTAGGCTATCATAATATTAAAAAATTTCACCTTAATGAAGGGCACGGTGCTTTAGCGGCGATCGAATTATTTTTAAATTCTAAAAAATTAACGACTAAAGAAAAAACAGCAGAAGTTCGTCAGCAGATTGTCTTTACTACCCATACCCCACTTAAAAAAGAACAAGATGTTTTTCCACTTGATTATTTGAAGAAATATCAACGAGATTTTCCTGATTATTTAGAGGGAATTATTGACGAGGGGCAAGTTAATTTAACTATTGTTGGTTTATATTTTAGTTCCTATACTAATGCCGTTTCTAAATTACATCAACAAGTTACCCAAAAGACTTTTCCGATTTATCAAATTGGGGCTATTACCAATGGAGTTAATTCTCTGACTTGGACCAGCCCAGAATTTAAAAAACTATATGACAAATATTTACCGAAATGGCGACTTGATAATTCTCAACTAGCCCAGGCCGATTGTTTACCGACGATAGAAATTTGGACTGCTCATCGTGAAGCCAAACGGCGCTTAATTGAAACCGTTAATCAACGCTCTTCAACTAAGTTTAGCAATGATGTTTTTACTATTGGTTTTGCTCGTCGTTTTTCTTCCTATAAAAGACCGGACTTTTTATTTTATAATATTAAACGCCTTTTAGCTGTGCAAAAACATAGTGGTCCGTTTCAGATTATTTATGCTGGGAAAGCTCATTCTCACGATCTAAAGGGAAAAGGATTAATTAAAAAGATTTATCAATTTAAGGAAGAACTGCAAGATAAAATAAAAATAGTTTTTTTAGAAAATTATGATTTAGATTTAGCGCAACTATTAATTCCCGGAGTAGACCTTTGGTTAAACACTCCGCTCCCCCCCAATGAAGCTTCAGGAACAAGTGGCATGAAAGCTGCTCATAATGGTGTTCCCCAATTAAGCACCCTAGATGGTTGGTGGCCCGAAGCCTATCATAAACATAAAACTGGTTGGGCAATTATTGAAAAAAATATTAAAAATGATAAAGCAACATCTAGTAATATTTACGATTTATTAGAAACAGAAATTTTACCAACTTATTATCAAGATCAAGAAACTTGGCGAAAATTTATGCGTTTTGCTATTAGTTTAAATGCTTCCTATTTTAATACTGATCGGGCCTTAAAAGAATATATTAAAAAAGCTTATCATCTAAAATTAAATAGTTAAATTATTTAGTAATAAATGGTATACTAAGAAAGTAATAAATTAATTTTAAATTTATGTCTCCAACAACAAAAACTACTTCCTCAAAAAAGTTTAAGCAAGAACAATTTAAAGTTTATGGTCATGAAGTTTTAAAGAAAGTTACAGAATTAATTAAAGAGGGCAATGTCCGTCGGATTATTATTAAGAATGAAAAAGGAAAGGTAATGTTGGAAATTCCTGTTACTTTTGTGGTCGTCGGAACGGTTTTTGCCCCAATTTTAGCAGCAGTTGGCGCCTTAGCCGCCCTAATAAGTAAATGTACTATTGTCGTTGAACGAAAATAACTGAGGTTTTAAAATATTATTGATTTTATTCTTTATTTTGCTTATCTAAAAAAGACTTTCAAGGTTGAAAGTCTTTTTAAGTTTCTAAATTTTTTATTTCATTAAAGCCAGAACCTCATCCCTTTTTTCAGCCATTATTTTTTCACTGGTGGCTTCTAAATTTAAACGAATTAGTGGTTCGGTATTGGAGGCTCGAACATTAAACCAAAAATCAGGATAATTAACAGAAATTCCATCTAATTCTGTGATTTTACCATTAGCATATTTTGTTTTAATTTTTTGAAAAATAGTTTCGGTATCATTAACTGGTCGGTTAATTTCTCCCGAAGAAAAATATTTATTATCAGGTTTAATATAGTCCGCAATAGTTCCCGGGGCGGTAGAAAACAAACTTAATAATTTTAGAATCATTATTCCCGGATATTCAAAGCAACCCGCTGTCCCTTGTAAATAAAAATGCCCCGAAGACTCACCAGCAAAATAAATATTTTCTTTTAACATTTGTTCTTTAATTAAAGAGTGTCCGACACGAGTCATTACTGCTTGACCGCCATTTTCCAGAATTAAATCGGTGGTAATTTTTCCTGGACGAACATCATAACCAATTTTTGACCCTGGTCGATCCTTGAGAAAAACTTTTGCCAAAAGGCCACGAATAATAGCGGGATTAATTGTTTGGCCATTATTGTCTATAAAAAAGATGCGATCACCATCGCCATCAGTGGTAATACCGAGATCAGCTCCTTGTTTTTGAACTTCCTTTTTTATTTCTTGAAGATTTTCTTCTTTTGAAGGATTGGCCTCATGAACAGGAAATGAGCCATCTAGGTTAAAATTTACAGGAATAAATTTTCCTGGTAACTTGGATAATAAGGGACTTAAATAAGTTGATCCCATGCCATTAGCAGCATCTGCCACAATTTTAAAATTTTTTATTTGTTGGAGATTAACTGCTTGTAAAGTATTGGCGAGTTCATCTTCTAGGGCTTGTTCGTTTTTAATTATTTTTCCAGGGTGAGCAGCGGGTGTAAGAGAATTTTTAAGAATTTTTTCTTTAAGAAAATCTATTCCAGTTTCTCCACTAATAGGCACTCCGCGAGGACGAACTAATTTAAATCCATTCCACTCTTTAGGATTATGTGAGGCAGAAATCATAATTCCCCCACCATAATTATAATGACCGATAGCAAAATAAAAAGTAGGGGTAGAAATAATTCCTAAATCAATAGCTTCTACGCCTGCTGCAGTTAAACCTTGAAGAAGCTTAGCTTTTAACTGTGGTGAAGAAAGTCGCATATCGCTAGCGACACCAATTTGTAATTTATTATTAATTTGATAATCAGCATCAGTCTTTCGTAGTTCCACGTAAGCGAGTCCTAATAAGTAGGCGAATTCATCATCAAAATCTTGATTATAAACCCCTCGGATATCATAGGCTTTAAAAATCTTCTTATTTATTGTTAACATATGTCCAAATATTACCCCAGACTAAACAAACAGCAATTAAAGCTAATATCCAACCGATAATTGTAATGGAGAATAATAAGTAGCTAATAATTACCCCGACAACTAATGGCCAGAATAGCGAGGGGTTAGGTTTTTTAATTAAATTTTTAATTATAATTTGTCCAATTAAAATCGCAATTAATATTTTTGCCAAATAAACAGCTATCAACCAAAAAGCAACAATAATTAAAGCGAGTGGAATACCAATTAAAGTAATTGTTAAAATTAAAGCGGTTATCGGCAAAGCAATTAGTAGAACTAATCCTGACAGGCTCTTTTTAACAGGATTTTTTTGGATTTCATTAAAAATTTTGGGAATAAAATCTTTAGCTACAAAAATTAATACTAAGCCAACAATTAAAGCGGAGAAAATGGCCAGAATTTCTGTCCATAACCAAATGAGCCAAAAATTACCTTTTTCTTTAGTTGGTATTTTTTTTTGTATTTCACCTAAAATAGTTGCTTGTTTAGAAATATTGGCAGTTTTTTGTGAAGTATAGATAACATTACCTTTAATAATCGCTTGCGGACTAATTATTAAGTTGTTTTGATTTTCTTCAGTGTCTAATTTTAACTTAAGATTTTTACCAATTTTCCCAGAAATTATTGCTTGTTGAAAACGACCAGTTAAATTTCCTTTCAATATTCCTTGCATGTCTAAGTCTTGCCCAAGCAGATAGGCGTCCCAACCAATATGAGTATTAGAGTTAAAGGTTATTTTATTGGCGAGAGCATCAACATTACGAGCAACGATATTATTAATCGTTAGATTATCGCTAATAACCCGCACATTTCCTCGTATTGGAGCATTAATATTAATCTTTTGAGCTAGAGCAATCAGATCGCCACCAACCGAGTTATTAATTGTTAAACTTTTAGCAATTACTACTAAATCACCGCTAACCCTTCCATTAATAATAACGTTTTGTCCGCTGACGTAATAACTTCCAGCAATAATTTGATTTTTTTTCAAAACAACTGAATTGGCGGTTGCAAAAGAACTAGCGTGAACAGCGAGTAAAGGGGAAAAAGCGATAATTAAAAATAAAAAAATTTTGATAATTTTGTTATTCATTCTCATATTGTTTAATTAAAAAAAATGTTATATTGTTAGATGGCAGTTAAAATATTACCATTGTTATTATAACTTAAAAATATGTCTGAAGCAATAAAAAAATTATTAGAAAATTATGCCCCCCAGATTAAAAATCGTCATGATTTAGAAAATGTTAAACGGCTTATTTGTAAAAAATATCATTTATCAACCATTTTAAATTCTGATATTTTCCAAGAATATCAAGTCTTATTATCTGCTGGGCAAAAACCTTTAAAATTATTAGAAAATAGTTTACGGAAACGATCAATCCGAACTTTATCAGGAGTGGCTCCAGTTGCGGTTTTAACTAAACCCTATCCCTGTCCAGGAAAATGTGTCTATTGTCCTCATGAAGACAATGTTCCCACCAGCTATTTGTCTAACGAACCGGCAGTAATGAGAGCTATTCGTTGTCAGTATAATCCCTATCAACAAGTTAGCTCACGTTTGAAATCTCTAGAGAATAACGGTCATCAACCAACTAAGATTGAGCTAATTGTTATTGGAGGAACTTGGAGTTATTTACCAACTCGTTATCAATATTGGTATATTTTAAGTTGTTTTCGGGCCGCTAATAATTATCCCAAAAATAGAAACAATATTTTTCAACAGACATTTTCAGAAAAAAAGGCTCAGATTAAATTAATTACTCCGGATAAACAAAATTTAAGTTTAGTAGTATTAAAAAAACTTTTAAAAAAAGAACAAAAAAAGAATGAGACGGCTCATTATCAAATTATTGGCATCACTTTAGAAACACGTCCGGACTATATTAGTCGTCAGGAGTTGTTAAAGATGAGGGAATTGGGTTGTACTCGAGTGGAAATTGGAGTTCAAGTTATCGACGATGATATTTTAAAATTAAATCAGCGTGGACACGGTGTTGCTGAAATTACTAGTGCTACCAAACTTCTAAAGCAATTTGGTTTTAAAATTACCTATCATGTGATGCCAGCACTTCCAGGCTCAAACCCGGTCAAAGATTTAGCTTTATTTAAACAATTGTTTAGTGATGAGAGGTTTCAGCCCGATCAAATTAAATTTTATCCTACAGTTGTTACTCATGGTAGTCTTTTATACCGCTGGTATTTAACTGGAAAATATCAGCCATATTCTGATTCAGTCTTACAAAAATTAATTATTGCCTGTAAATCTGCAGTTCCTCGCTATGTCAGAATTATGCGATTAATTAGAGATATTCCCGGAGAATCAATTGTGGCGGGCAATAAAATTACTAATTTAAGACAAATTCTTAAAGACCAGGGGGTAAAATGTCAATGTATTCGTTGTCGAGAAGCTCGGGGACTAAAAATCCTTAAGTATCAAATTAATTTTATTAAATATCCCGCTTCACACGGAATAGAATATTTTATTAGTGCTGACAGTTTGGATGGACAAATCCTATACGGTTTTTGTCGCCTTCGTCTTGATCAAAATAGTCCTGTGGCTCCTGCTATTATTAGAGAATTACATGTTTATGGTGAACTGGTTCCAATTGGTAATGATCATCAGATTCAGCACAGTGGACTGGGAAAAGAATTATTAAAAATTGCTGAAAAGTTAGTAGTGAAAAATAAGATTAATCGTTTGGCAATTATTTCAGGTGTGGGGGTTCGACAATATTATCGTCATCTTGGCTATCACTTACAAAAGACATATTTAGTAAAAAGGTTAAAATAATCTTATTTTTGACAAAAACATTTTACTAACTTAAAATTAAACCATCGTCTCCTTATTTAATTCAGAGTAATAATTATATGAAATATCAACATCTATCACAACAAGATTCAGCAGTTTGGGAAATAATTAAAAAGGAAGAACAACGTCAAAATGAAGAATTGGAGCTTATTGCTTCAGAAAATTATGTTAGCCCCGCAGTTTTAGAAGCCATGGCTACTGTTTTAACTAATAAATACAGCGAAGGTTATGTTGGCCGACGATATTATGGAGGTAATTATAATATTGATGATATTGAAAGTTTAGCAATTGAACGTGCTAAAAAATTATTTGGAGCAGAGCATGTTAATGTTCAACCGTTATCTGGTTCTCCGGCTAATGCCGCGGTTTATATGGCATTTTTGAATCCGGGCGATAAAGTTTTGGGTCTAAAACTAGATCATGGCGGTCATTTATCCCATGGTCATCGGGTAAATTTTTCAGGGCGTTTATATAATTTTGTTCAGTATGGGGTTAATCTTCAAACTGGAATTATTGATATGGCTGAAGTTCGAGAAATTGCTCTTCGTGAAAAACCTAAAATGATTGTCGCTGGCTTTAGTGCTTATTCTCGCGAAATTGATTGGCAAAAATTTAAAGATATTGCTGATGAAGTCGGAGCTTATACTTTTGCCGACATTGCTCATATTGCTGGTTTAATTGCGGCGAAACAATTGACTAATCCGGTGCCGATTTTTGATGTTGTTTCTACAACAACTCACAAAACCTTGCGTGGACCACGAGGTGCAATTATTATGTGTCGTGAAAAATTTGCCAAACAAGTTGATAGTGCGGTTTTTCCGGGAATGCAAGGTGGTCCCCATGATCATATTACGGCGGCTAAAGCCGTGGCTTTCGGTGAAGCCCTGCAAGCAGAATTTGTTGATTATTCTCGGCAAATAATTAGTAATGCCCAAGCGATGGCTGAAGAATTTATTAAGCTTGGCTATCAAATAATTTCTGGAGGAACTGATAATCATTTAATGGTTCTAAATTTAACTAATAAAAATTTGGTTGGTAAAGAGGCTGAAAAGATTTTAGAGAAAATTGGTATTTCCATTTCTCGTTCAACCATTCCTAATGATCCTAATTCACCACTAAATCCTTCAGGTATTAGACTTGGGACCCCAGCTCTGACAACCAGGGGAATGAAAGAAAAGGAGATGAAGATTATTGTTAATTTTATTAATCAAGCTTTTCAGAATAAGGACCAGGAAAATAAATTATCTTCTTTAAAACAAGAAGTTAAAGAATTATGTAATAATTTTCCGATTCCTACCAAAGAAAAATAATATGGTTCAAAAAATTGATGGGCGAGCGATTGCGGAAAGAATTAAAGGAAAAATTGCTGGCGAAATTTTTAAATTTAAAAAACTTCGACCTAATTTAGCTATTATTTTGGTTGGCGAACGGGCCGATTCCAAATTGTATGTTTCTCTTAAAGAAAGAGAAGGAAAAAAAGTGGGAATTGACACTCACCTTTATCAACTAACTAGCGATGTTTCCGAGAAAGAATTATTAGCAGTAATTAATTTCTTAAACCATGATCAAACAATTGACGGTATTTTAGTTCAGTTGCCATTACCTAAAAAATTTAATACCAACCAAATTATTCACCAACTCAATCCCCAAAAAGATGTTGACGGCTTTCACCCCGATCACCCTGATTATTTATTATCGCCTGTTTTAGCTTCGATTAATGCTTCTCTGGAAAGAATAAAATTTATTTCTCAGGGGAAAAAAGCTTGTTTACTTTATAATTCAGACATCTTTGGTTTGAGTGTTAAAAAACTATTAGAACAAAAGAATATGGAAGTATTTCTGCAGCATAATTCTCAAAATAGCGATTTATTAATTACTTCTCAAGGAAAACCACAAATTATTAAAAAAGAAATGATTAAAGAACAAGCGGTTATTATTGATATTGGAATTACTAGTGTTGGCAAAAAAGTTCTGGGAGATGTTGATTATGAAAGTATTAAAGATAAAGCTTCTTTTATCACTCCCGTTCCTGGAGGGATTGGCCCACTAACTATCGCTTTTTTATTTAAAAATACTTTAGAGATTTTTAAACGGCGTTCTTCTTTAAATCCTGAGAGAGATTAAGTATTTTACAGTTTATTTATTTTTAATTATTGAATGATTTCCCAACAAAAACAACAATTAATAGAACTGCTCAAGATTCATTTTTCTTATGAATCTTTTTTACCAGGGCAAGAACCAGCGATTGATAATATTTTAGCAAAACGTAATACGGTGGTTGTTTTACCAACGGGTGGTGGAAAATCTTTAATTTTTCAATTAACCGCCTTAGTCTTAGAAGGTCTTACTCTTGTGGTTTCTCCTTTAATTTCCCTGATGAAAGATCAGGTTGATTCTTTAGAAAAAATTGGTATTCCCTCTACTTTTATTAATTCTTCTGTTAGTCCTTCGGAATTAGCACAGCGTTTACAAAAAATTCAAAACGGTGTTTATAAAATTATTTATGTCACCCCAGAACGGTTTTATAATCAAAATTTTATTCAAGAATTGAAACGTCTTCAGATTTCCTTATTTGCGATTGATGAAGCTCACTGTATTAGTCAGTGGGGACATGATTTTCGCCCTAGTTATTTACGTTTAAAAACGGTCATTAAATTACTTGGTTCACCGACAGTTGTTGCCCTAACGGCCACCGCTACCCCAGAAGTTCGAGACGATATTATTAAACAATTACAAATTGAACAGGCTGATTTAGTTGTCACTGGATTTGCTCGGCCGAATTTACAATTTGCCGCCTCTTTAGCAACTAATGGTCAAAAAACAGAAAACATTGTCAATTTATTAACGACCAATCCTGATTTAGGGTCAGGGATTATCTATGTTGGGACCCGAGCGAAGGCCAATGAACTTCTTGAGGTTTTAATGGATAACAATGTCAAAGCAGTGGCTTATCATGCGGGTCTAGATATTAATAGTCGAAACTGGGTACAGGAACAATTTATGACTGGCCAAGCACAAGTTGTGGTCGCCACTAATGCTTTTGGTTTGGGAATTAATAAAAAAGATATTCGTTTTGTAATTCACTATGATTTACCGGGAACTATTGAAGCTTATTATCAAGAAGCAGGACGAGCAGGACGTGATGGGCAAAGTAGTTTTTGTTTGTTATTTTATAACCAACAAGATCGCTATTTACGAGAGTTTTTTATTAAAGGGGATAATCCTCGGCCCGAAACAATTATTGAAATTTATCAGTTTCTCTTAGATTTAAATGAAGAACAAGCTAAGCCCCAAGATTCTATTTTAATTACTTATGCTGAGATAGCAAAAAATATTTCGGATTCTGTTCCCGAGATGGCCATTGGAACCGCTTTAAAAATTTTAGAAAGAGAATCTTATTTAGCTCGACTCAAAGAAAAAAGCTCTAGTTCCTATTTAAAATTAGAAAAAGATTGGTCAGAAGTTATTGCTTCTTTGGGGTCACGAGCTAAAAAGCAATTGGAAGTGGTTAATAAATTACAAGAAAAATATTCCGCAGAATTACAGGCGGGTTGGGAATTTAATCTTGATGAAGTAGCGATTGTTCTGCAAGTCAAAAAAGCTTCTTTATTACGAACAATTAAAAAATTAGCTGAAAACAATTTAGTAGATTATCACCCTCCTTTTCGGGGCACAGAAATAAAAATTCTAAAAATTGTTGAACCCACAGATTTAAATTTAGATTTTTCTGCTCTGCAAGCAAAGTCGGATCGGGCTTATGAAAAATTAAATGAAATGGAAAACTATGTTCACCAAGTTTCTTGTCGTCAAAAGTATATTTTAAAATATTTTGGTGATCCCGGAACTGATCCTTGTGGGCATTGTGATAATTGTTTAAAATTACAAAAGTTCAAAAATAAAAATGGTCAAGATTATGAACATCGTGAATATTTAAATTAACTTTTGTTTATTTTAAATCTTTTCGGAATACTATAAATAATATGAAGCCAGAAATTAGTAATAAATTATTGAATTTAGTTAAAGATAATTATCAAAAAATTGCTCAGGAATTTGATGCGACTCGTAAAAAAGAAATTTGGCCAGAACTAAAGAATTTAGCGCAAAGCATTCCTAATGGAGCACGAATTTTAGACGTTGGTTGTGGCAATGGTCGTTTATTAGACTTATTTCAAAATAAAAAAATTAATTATTTAGGAGTAGATAATAGTGAAGAATTAATAAAAATTGCTCGTTTAAATTATCCGACACATAAATTTATTACTGGTGATTTATTAAATTTGGAAACTATTTCTGGTCATTTTGATTATATTTTTTGTGTCGCCGTTTTACCACATATTCCTGGTCAAAAATTACGGCTTAAAGCTTTTGAAGAATTACGAGAGAAGCTCGCTTCATCTGGAAAGATTATTCTTAGTGTTTGGAATTTATGGAATCGGGCAGCGAACAAGAAAAAATATCGAAGTTTAATTTTTAAAAATAGTCTCTTAAAAATCATTGGTCGGAACAAATTAGATTTTGGAGATTTAGTTTTTCCTTGGAAAAATTCTCGTGGGGAAGAGATTAGTCAACGTTATTATCATGTTTTTACCAAACTAGAATTAAAAGATTTGGCAAAAAAAACTGGTTTAAATATTGAAAGGATTACTTGTGATCCTTTCAATTATTGGTTAATTTTAAAATAATTAAATCTATCATTCTTAATTGCTTGACACCCCCAAGGGGTGTGTTATAGTTAAAATTATGAAAACCATTGAACAACGCATTAATAATATTATTGGTCAATTAGAGGGTAGTAAAAAGATGCTTGCTGATGAACAGTGGGATTGTTTATCGATTCTGATGCAGTTTAAGGCTACTAAATCAGCGATTTCTTCTGTGATGAATAAAATTGTCCATGAGGAATTTGATCGTTGTTTATCAAATTCTTCACCTGGAAATAAAGAAAAAATTGAAAAAATATTTAAAGAAATAATTAAAAAATAAAAAGCTAATTAAATAATTAAAAAAAACTATGTCTAACGTTTTAAACGTCAATAAGGCTGATTTTTCAGCGCAAGTCTTAAAAAGCGAGTTACCAATTTTAGTAGATTTTTGGGCACCATGGTGTATGCCGTGTCGGATGATGGCCCCCACTCTTGATGAACTATCTGTAGATATGGCTGACAAGATTAAGGTTGCTAAGGTCAACACTGAAGATGGTGAGAATCAAGAATTAGCCATTCAATACCAGATTCAAAGCATCCCTAATATGAAATTATTTAAAGACGGTAAAATAATTGCTGAGTTTATTGGTTTACGCAATAAAGAAACTTTAAAGGGTGAGATTGAAGCTTTTCTAAAATAAAAAAGCTTCGTTCGTATCGAAACTAAGAATTTTTAATGCTATGAGTATTTTTGATGACAATTTAATAAGATTAAGAGAGATTCAGACTCTCGAGAATATTAAAGATGAAGAGTTGGCGGTTCTCTTAGAACCAGCCCAAACAAATTATACAGAATTAGATATTGCTGGACATAAATTTCCGGCTTGGCGTATTGTTTATAATCGGGCTTTAGGTCCCGGTAAAGGGGGAATCAGATTTCACCCAGAAGTTAGCGAAGATGAAGTTAAGTCTTTGGCTTTTTGGATGTCTCTAAAAAACTCTTTGGCCAATATTCCTTATGGTGGGGCTAAAGGAGGAATAAAATTTAATCCTAAAGAAGTTAGTCTAGAAGAATTAGAAGTGATTAGTCGGAAATATATTGATTATTTTTATAATTTTATTGGACAAGACAAAGATATCCCCGCTCCTGATGTCTATACTAATAGCCAGGTTATGTCTTGGATGCTTGATGAGTTTGAACAGCGGGCTGGTCATCACGAACCAGGAATGATTACTGGTAAGCCAGTAGAATTAGGGGGCTTAACAATGCGAGCTGATGCCACTGCCGAAGGAGGCTATTTACTTACTCAAGAATTAGCCAAAAAAATAATCAATAAGAAAGAACTAAAAGTAGCAATTCAGGGCTTTGGCAATGCGGGCTTAGTAATGGCTGAGAAATTATTTAAAGCTCATTATCAGGTTGTCGCTGTTTCTGATAGTCAAGGAGGAATTTATCAAGAGACTGGTTTAGATATTCCCAGCTTAATAACTTTCAAAGCTCAGAAACAGAGTGTCCATAATTGGACTAGTGGAGAAAAAATATCCAATGCTGAATTATTAGAATTAGATGTTGATATTTTAGTCTTAGCTGCTTTGGAAAATCAAATTACCAAGGATAATGCTCAACAAATCAAAGCTCCTTATTTAATAGAGTTAGCTAATGGTCCCATTGACAATGAAGCTGATCAAATTCTAATTGCTAATCACAAAACGATTGTCCCCGATATTTTAGCAAATTCTGGTGGAGTGATTGTCAGTTATTTTGAATGGGCACAAAATCGCACGGGTCAAATTTTAGCTGAAGAATATCTACGTAATTTATTACAGAAAAAAATGATTAATTCTTGGCAAAGAGTTTATGATAAATATTCTGGACAAGAAGCGGTTAGGAGTTTACGACAAGCGGCCTATAGTTTGGCGGTTCAGAAAATTTTAGTTGCTGAGAAGTGGCGAGGAAAAATTTAATTAGCAGCCAGCTTTCTAAAAATTGGAAAATATCTTAATAAAAAACCTCTCTAAAACTGAGAGGTTTTTTATATCTTTAAATTTGCTTATATTAAATTATCCTCCACAACTTGCGCTGCCAGAAGAAGCTGGCGCCTGATTAGCTGTTGTTGGAGTAGCGGCTGGAGCAGTTCCTAAACCAGGCGCTGGAGAAACACTAGACAAAACTGTTTGACATTCTTTTGGTTGTGATTTAAAAGCACTACAAATTGTTTTCAAGAGCGAAGCGGAATCACGGTTACTACTAATCTGTTGACCATTGATAATTAAGGTCGGTGAACCAAGAACGCCATATTTTACATTGTCAGCTTGATCAATTGGAAAACTAGGGTAATTACCGCGGTAGTTAATATGATTCTTAGCGTTACTAGTTATTTTATACTTTTGATTGGTGCTTGATACACAACTAGCTAATTGAACCTTATTAATTCCCGTAGAACCAATACAAGAGCTAGAATCACCTGCTTGCAAGAAACAGCTTAAGTAGTTGTCTAACTTTTGTGGTTCATTTTTTTGAATACAATATTGTCTAATATTTTCTGTTAACTCTTTTGGTCCATGCATAGAATAATTTACGAATTGTAAACGGAAATTAATTGTTTTACCGAGAGTTGATAGAACGGGTAAAATACCTTTTTCAATTTGTGTGCCATAAGGGCAATAACTCATTACAAATAAATCAACATTAGGTTTATCATTTTTAAGTTTCACTGTTGCCGATACCGCCTTGGGAGCAGAAGGTTGAGCCTTACTGGCTTTTGCAGTAATTTGATCAATATTTAAAGCTTGTGGGAAAAATAATTTTCCATCTTTTGTTAAATAAGAATTAACATCACTACTAGCTAATTTAATGTTTAATTTGTAGAGACCATATTCTGTACTCACACTTTTAATAGTTGCCGTATTACCGCTCCGCATAAGAAATTTGTTGATAAAGTTTTCAGTCCGGGTCTTTGCTTGATTAGGAGTTAAAGTAGTCGTCCTGGGTTTTTGAAAAGAAAAGAGTCCAATAATTATTAAAGCGATAATTAATAAAATTGGCAAACTAATCTTCAAAAAGTTTTTACGACCAAAGATTGTTTCGACGATATTTTTCATATTTTTTGAAATTACAGTTTTATTAGATTTTTATTTAGAATTAATTTTTAGTGACGAGGAAGGACTTTTTGTAATTCATCTGGTAAGTCTATTATAAAGCTTTCTGTTTTTTTTGACAAGGTTTTAAAACTTAAATAATCTGCTACTAGAAAAATCCGTTTCAGTTGTAGTTTTTCATTTTTCATCTTAGTTTTTCGAGTATGATATAGAGGATCGCCAACCAGGGGGTGTCCATAAGCAAAAAAATGAACGCGAATTTGATGTGTTCGTCCGGTTTTAATTCTCACTTTTAACAAAGTGTAATTAACAAATCTCTGCAGAACATCAAATTCAGTATAAGCTTCACGAGATTTGAACCAACTACTAATATTCCCTTGATCTCGTCCTCGAGGATGACGTCGTCGCAACAGCTCACTAGTATTTGTTGGCAAAGCCGCCATGCGATAACCTAATTTTGACCGGGTAATTGGCCAATTAATTATTCCTTCATCTTGAGCAACCCGGCCATAAACCAGCGCAGTATATTTTTTAACAATAGTTCTATTTTTAAATTGATTTTTTAAATTTAAGAAGCTTTGATTATTAAGAGCAATAACCATTAAACCGCTAACATCTTTATCAAGGCGGTGGACTAGTCCTGGGCGACTAGGGTCATCACCAACAGTTTTAATTTGTGGATAAGTCGCTAATAGCCAATCCGCTAATGTTGGACCCTTTAAATTTCCTCCGCCGTGGACAGCCAGGCCAGCGGGTTTATTAATGACAATATAGTCTTTAGTCTTTGCAATTATTTTTGGTTTTAAAATTGGATTTAAATTCATATTTTAGAGTTGAGGACCATGATAGCTTGGTCCAATATTTTTATCTTGATGTTTTAAAACGGTTGCCAAATCTTGGCGCTTAATTCCTTTTAGCAGGAAGAGGGCAAGAAAATAAATTAAACTGGATACGATAATTAATAAACTTAAACCTCCTAAGGTAGTTTGATAGGTTTTTGTAAAAAAGTACAGGAAAGCACCCATCACCAAACCACTAATTATTGATTTAAACATTATTTTTAGTTGTGGCAAGAATTTACTATATTTCCAAACACAATAAGCGGAAAAGATAGCAATTAAAACTTCGCTATAAATTGTTACGGCGGCGGCTCCTAAATAAGAGAAACGAGGGATAAGAATTAGATAGGCGATTAAAGAGGTAACGCTTGTGAAAACATAAAAACCAATCATAGTTTTTTGTTTGTTTAAAGCAATTATGGCGTGAGAAAAAATTGTTCCCAAGAAAACTGCCCCGACTGCAAAAATTAGAACTTGGAGAATTATTCCTGAAGCGGCAAAAGCTGCTCCACCCACAAAAGACATTACCGACCGACTTAAAAATTGTGCACCAACGAGCAAGGGAATGGTTAAAATAGCCATAAAATCAAAAGATTTTTGCAAGACATGACGAAAATATTTTTGGTTATTTTTAGACCAAGCTTTACTCAAAATTGGTAAAATTAAACCAGCAAACATGAAGGGAATAGCGGTTAAGACGTCCACTATTTTGTAAGTTGCTCCATACAAACCAACCTCCGCTTCACTACGAAATAAAGATAAGAGCAAAATATCTGCTCGTAAATAAATTAAATTCAAAACAATAGTAATTGCTAGTGGCCAAGATTTAGTAATAATTTTTTTCCAGATGAGCCAGTCAAAGGCTGGTTTAATGGTGGTAAATTTTAGAGAAAAAAGATAATTAAAAATAAAGCTTGTTAGAGTGGAGGCGACGGTACTTAATAAAATACCAGTTAAACCAAATTGAAATTTTTCAGTTGCAATTACCCCTAACAGCAACACGATGCGACTCGCTACTTCCGCAACGGCATTTCTTTCCATGCTCAGTTTTTTTTGAAAAAGGCCAATAATAATTTGATTCAGTGCTGGAAACAAGAAGGCAATAAAAGTAATTATGACACCTAATTTTATTGTTAAGCTATAGGGAAAGAAAAAAACTGTTAAGGGGGCGAGGATTAGAAAGAACAATCCAGAAGTTAAACGAAAGCCAAAAAGATTATTCAAAATCTTATTTTCAGCGATTCGTTCGCCACTAATCATTTGGACCGTGACTAAGGTTAAGCCAAAGTCAGCCATGATCGCAAAGAAACCTAGAAAAGTGATAATGGTTGTATATTGTCCAAAACCGGTTCGTCCTAAATAACGAGTAATAAAAGCAATAACAAAAAGACCGAGGATGGTGGAAATGATTTTACCAATAATTTGGATGAGAGTATTGTGAGCAACTTTTTTTGTTAAGCTCATTTTCTTGTATTTTTAAGGGGATTTTTATATAATATTAAAGTCTAATATAATTATATCATATATATGGTAATCTCTAAAAAATATTCTGTTATTGTTCTTACTCTGTTGCTTGGAGCTTTCTTGTTATTCACCCCGTTCTCTGTTCTCCGAGCTGACAGTAGTTTGTTAAGCGGTCAAACTGGAATTAATGAAATTAGCGCTGTTTATGGTGGGAATTCTCAACCCGATATTCGCACGACGATTGCTAAAATAATTAATATTGCTTTAAGTTTCATGGGGATTATTTTCATCGTTTTAATAATTTTTGCTGGTTTTAAGTATATGACAGCTGCTGGCAATGAAGAAAAAACCTCCGAAGCTTTAAAATTATTACGAAATGCTGTTATTGGTCTAATAATTATTTTGATGGCCTGGGGAATTACCCGTTATTCTTTCTGTTCGTTAAGTCGGGCCGCTAATGGAGCAATTGTTTCCAGTTGGTGCCCGATGGGTAGATAAAATTATTAAATAATTATAGGATAAATTAGTTTTGACAAAAAATATTAAGATGCTATACTAAACATAGAAAGCTAATTGTTCTTACGGTTAGCTTTTTGTCTTAATTTTTAAGAAATAAAAATATGTCGGAAATTAGTGCTGCTATTAAGCAACTCTGTGAAGAAAAAAATCTTGATTATCAATCAGTTATTTCTGCGGTCGAGTTAGCCTTGGCCGCTGCCTATCGTAAAGATTATGGTGAACGTAATCAAAATATTCAAGTTAAATTTGACCCTGAAACTGGGAGTTCACAGATTTTTGATTTAAAAACAGTTGTTGAAGATTTACCCGCAGAAGAAGAGCAAGAGATGTTAGAAAATCTATATCACCCAGACTCTAAAGAATTTAAGCGCCAGGAAGTTTCCGCTGTTTCCTCTAAGCCCGTTCCTGCTGATAATTCAGATTCATCCAAAGAAACAGTCAATGAAGACGAAGAAGAAGTAGAAGTAAAAAAGAGATTTAACCCGAAAACTGATATTCAAGTTAAAGAAGCTCAAATTTTAAAATTTGGAGCAAAAATTGGCGATGAATTAATGACTGAATTACCAATTCCCGAAAGTTATGGACGAATGGCCGCTCAAACTGCTAAACAAGTTATTATTCAAAAACTTCGAGAAATGGAACGAGATATGATTTTTAGTGAATTTAAGAGCAAGGAAAAAGAAGTGGTTTCTGGAGTAGTTCAACGACGGGAGGGTCGTTATGTTTTTGTTGATCTCGGCAAAGCCATTGGTTTATTACCCGCCGAAGAACAAATTCGTACTGAGGCCTATAATCCTAATGATCGCATTAAAGTTTTTGTGAAAGAAGTTCGTGAAGGACATCGTGGTCCAGAAATTATTTTGTCACGAAGGAGTGATGAAATTTTACGAAAAATATTTTATTTAGAAATACCAGAAATCGCTAGTGGTTTGGTAGAAATTAAAGCTGTTGCTCGTGAAGCTGGCTCTCGTTCTAAGGTGGCGATTTGGACTGACGCCGAAAATGTTGATCCAGTTGGTTCTTGCGTCGGACAACGAGGATCACGAGTACAGACCATTATTAGTGAATTAGGAGGAGAAAAAATAGATATTATTGAATATAATGAAGATCCTGTTAAATTCATTACCAATGCTTTAGCTCCTGCTAAAGTAATTTCTATTGAACTAGATGAGGCCGAACACAAAGCTTTAGTTAAAGTTGATTCTGATAAATTGTCTTTAGCAATTGGTAAAGCCGGACAAAATGTTCGCTTAGCGGCACGTCTAACTGATTGGAAAATTGATATTATTGAGGCTTCTCCAATTGGAGATAAAAAAGTTTTGGAAATTAACGAAGAAACTTTAGAATTAACTGCTGAAAATAAAATTCTTCAAGAAGCGAAACTTAGCGAACAGGAGGAAGCGAAAAATAATGACGACCAAGCAGAAGATCAGGAACAAATAGAAAAAAAGAAAGGGAAAAAGGATCAAAAGTTAAAAAAAGAGAAAAAAATTGACACTGATTCAAAAGAAAAAGACGAGAAGGTTAAAACTAGTTCAAAAGAGAAAAATAAAGAATTAGAAGAAGGTCCGTCTGAAGATGAAAAATAAAAATAGTTTAAATTTAAAAATATTTAATAATTTTTATAGATTTCGGGTTCGTTAAATTATTATTTAAAAATTTATAGAATCCCAAATTTTAATTAAAACCTATGCTTATAAATTTGTTTATCTTTGGTAGTGTCTTGGTGGCGTTAATCTATGGAGCAATTGTGATTAGGATGATTATGCGCTTACCTGCTGGTAATGACAAAATGAAAGAAATTGCCGTTGCGATCCAAGCTGGAGCAAAAGCTTTTTTAAATCGTCAATATAAATCAGTGGCAATTGTGGCGGTTGTTTTATTTTTATTAATTGGTTTTGTTTTAGGCTGGTTAACGGCCGTCGCATTTTTAACCGGGGCAATCCTTTCAGCTTTGACGGGATATATTGGCATGAACGTTAGTGTCCGAGCGAATGTCCGGACTACTGAAGCTGCCCATCATGGTCTTGCTAAAGCTCTCGATGTTGCTGTTAAGGGTGGTAGTGTTACTGGTATGCTGGTTGTTGGTTTAGCTCTATTAGGAACAACTGGTTTTTATTTGTTAACCCATGATTTACACGCTTTAATTGGTTTTGCTTTTGGAGCTTCATTAATTTCTATTTTTGCTCGTTTAGGAGGAGGAATTTATACCAAAGCGGCTGATGTTGGAGCTGATTTAGTTGGTAAAGTTGAAGCTGATATTCCCGAAGATGATCCTCGTAATCCAGCAGTGATTGCCGACAATGTTGGTGATAATGTTGGAGATTGTGCTGGAATGGCAGCAGATTTATTTGAAACTTATGCCGTTACCTCAGTAGCAGCGATGGTTCTGGGTGCTTTAACTTTTACTAATAATCCAACGATTATTATTTATCCTTTAGTTTTGGGTGCGGTTTCAATCATCTCCTCGGTTATCGGAATTTTCTTCATTCGTCTCGGGAAAAATAAAAATATTATGCAAGCCTTATACAAAGGTTTGATTGTTGCTGGAGTCTTGGCTGGTATAGCTTTTTATCCGATTACTAAATATTTAATTAGTGGTGGCTTAAGTTTAAGAATCTATTTTGCTAGTTTAATTGGATTAGTAGTGACTGGTTTATTGGTAGTAATTACCGAATACTATACTTCTACTGCTTATAATCCTGTGAAAAGTATTTCACGAGCTTCGAAAACTGGGCATGGTACTAACGTTATTGCGGGCTTGGCGGTTTCTATGGAAGCAACCGCTTTACCAGTTATTGCAATTTCTTTAGCAATTCTGGGTGCTTATTCTTTGGCGGGATTATATGGAATTGCCGTGGCGGCGATGTCCATGTTATCGATGGCGGGAATTATTGTCACGATTGATGCTTATGGACCAATTACTGATAATGCTGGAGGAATTGCTGAAATGGCCGAGTTAGGTGATGACATCCGCGATATTACGGATCCTTTAGATGCTGTTGGTAATACTACTAAAGCAGTTACGAAAGGCTATGCTATTGGTTCAGCTGCTTTAGCGGCCTTAGTCTTATTTGCGGATTTTACTTCTAAGATTAAAGGTTTTGGTGGTAATGCTAAATTTTTGATTAATGATCCTTATGTTTTAGTTGGTTTATTTATTGGTGCTTTACTCCCTTATTTATTTGGAGCATTGGCGATGAAAGCGGTGGGGCGAACAGCTGGTTCAGTGGTGGAAGATGTTCGAGCACAATTTAAAGAAAAAAAAGGAATTATGGATGGTACTGAAAAACCAAATTATAAACGGACTGTTGATATTGTTACTAAAGCCGCTATTAAAGAAATGATTATTCCAGCTCTAATTCCCGTCGTGGTCCCAATTTTAGTTGGTTTTGGTTTTAATTTATTAGGTCCTGGCTTGGGCTTGAAAGTCTTAGCTGGCGTATTAGTTGGTTCCATTGTCACTGGTTTATTTGTCGCAATCTCCATGACTTCTGGTGGTGGAGCTTGGGATAACGCTAAAAAATATATTGAAGCTGGAAATTTTGGAGGTAAGGGTTCAGAAGCTCATAAAGCGGCGGTCACTGGTGATACTGTTGGTGATCCTTATAAAGATACCGCTGGTCCTGCCATTAATCCGATGATTAAAGTCCTTAATATTGTTGCTTTACTAATTGTTGCCCTGTTAATGTAAAGTAGTAAGAGCCAACAAAATTATTAAGTAAGGAAACATTTTGAATTAAATTTATTAATAGTAAATAGCTTATCGTCTATGAAGTTTACAACAAAAGATTTAGAAAAATCGCAGTTAGAGTTAACCGTTGAATTAAGTGTTGAAGAATTTACTCCTTATATTTCTAAGGGAGCTGAGAAAGCTTCTCAGCAGGTTAAGATTGAGGGTTTTCGTCCTGGGAAAGTGCCACTTGATATCTTGAAACAAAAAATTGGTGAGATGACTATTTTAGAGGAAGCGGCTAATATTGCTATTCGTAAAACCATTGATGAGGCCATCATGAAAAATACTATGGATCGTCAAGCGATTGGCCAACCACAGGTCAGCATTTCTAAACTCGCTCCTAATAATCCTTTAGAGTATAAAGTAACTATTTCTCTCTTACCAGCAGTTAGTTTAGGAAAATATAAAGATTTAGGGTTACAAGAAGAGGAAGCAAAAATAGCTAATTCTGAAGTTGAGCAAGCTTTAACTCGTTTACAGGAAACACGAGCGACAGAAGTCCTGATTGATCGAGCTGTTCAAATGGGTGATAAAGTAATTGTGGATATTAAAATGTTTTTAGATAAAGTACCTTTAGAAGATGGTCAACATCAAGGTTTAGCGGTGTTGGTTGGTAAAGATTATTTTGTCCCCGGCTTTGATAAGAAAATTATCGGCGCTCGGAAAACAGAACTAAAGAAATTTAATTTAGCTTATCCCGACAATCACCATCAAAAAAATTTAGCAGGAAAACTTGTTGAATTTGAAGTTAAAATTAAAGAAGTTTATCAACGAACTCTTCCCAAGTTAGATGATAGTTTTGCTAAAGTTTTTCAATTTAAAGATTTAACTGAATTGAAAAAAAATTTAAAAGAAAGCCTTTTACATGAAAAAAGCCATCAAGTCGCTAATAAAAACGAGGCCAAGCTCTTGGATAAAATAATTCAAGATACTAAGTTTGGAGATTTACCAGAAATATTAATTGAAGGTGAATTGAAGAATATGTTTAGCGAATTAGAACAAAGTGTTACTCAGCAAGGTGGTAAATTTGAAGATTATTTAAAACACCTTAAAAAAGATCGGGCAGGATTGACTTTAGAGTTAACCCCCAACGCGATTAAACGTGTTAAATCTGCTTTAGTAATTCGTGAAATAGCGACGATTGAGAAAATTTCTCCGAGTGAAAAAGAAATTCAAGAGAAAACTGAACAATTAAAAAAACAGTATGCTGGCAACCAGGATGTTTTGAAAATGTTTACGGAGCCTGGCTATCATAATTATTTGGCTAATATTCTAACTAATGAGAAAGTTATTACTAAGCTAAAAGAGTGGAATTATGCCCCAATTAGCCCAAAACAGAAAAGCTAATTTTGATTATGAACTCTTAGAAAAATATGAGGCCGGTTTAGTTTTGTATGGACATGAAGTTAAGGCAATCCGTGATGGACGGGCTAGTCTGAAAGGAAGCTTCATTTCTTTGCGAACTATTAATGGTAAAACAGAATTATATTTAATTTCTTGCCAAATTGCTCCCTACAAACATGCCGGTTTACTACCAAACTATAATCAAAAACGAGACCGAAAATTACTTTTAAAACAAGCGGAAATTAAACATTTATTAGGTAAAATAAAAACCGAGGGCTTGACATTAATCCCTCTCAAAATATATACTAAGCATAGTTTTTTAAAGCTAGAATTTGCCGTAGCTCGTGGAAAAAAGAAATATGATAAACGAGACAGTATTAGAAAACGAGAAGTTGAACGTCGTTTGCGATCTTTAACAAAAAGAAGCTAGGGGATGTCAGGTATCGACAGCCGGATTTTAGCTAAATATTCAAAACGTGCTAATTATCACGCTAAACTGATTAAAAAATACAACTGCCAAAACGGCACGAGCATTCACTTGGTTAACTCCGAGCTATGCTCCAGTTATGGCTTAATACATAAAGCCTTAACCATCAGCAACGCCAAGTCTTCATAAGCGTTTTACTGGTGTCATAAAGATGAAGATAAATGTTTTTTGTTCTTTCCGAAAAACATGGAAATAATAGAGAGATCGCTTTAATTGCTTTTCGTTCAGTTTTGATGATTAAAGTTAAAACCCTAAATTGAACTATTTTTGTAAATGTATTTAGATAAACCAGTTGGACATGGGTTCAAGTCCCATCATCTCCACTAAGTTTGAATTATTGATAATAAAATTAGCCGCGGTGGCGGAACTGGTAGACGCGCTGGACTTAAAATCCAGTTGTAGTAATACAGTGCGGGTTCGATTCCCGCCCGCGGCACTTAAAGTAGAATAATCGCGGGTATCGTATAGTGGCTATTATGCGACCTTGCCAAGGTCGAGAGACGGGTTCGATTCCCGTTACCCGCTCATAACAGGAAAAGCAGTCCCAATAGGGGCTGTTTTTTGGAGAACTTGCAATTATTTATATCTAATGATACAATATAATTAGCATAAATGTTAACTATACTACATCTATGAATTTAGAACAATTAGAACAATATAAGAGAGATTTAAAAATTTCCATTGATAAAATTATTCGTGAAGAAATTGAAATGATTTTTTTAAATGAATTAGCTCAAAATGATTTGAGTTCTAAAGTTGTCTTCTATGGAGGAACGGCGCTTCGCTTAGTCTATGATTCTCCTAGATTTTCAGAAGATATAGACCTAATTGAAATAAAAAGAGTTAGTTTTACTGAATTTAAGGAATTTATTGAGGATTTAAGCGAACAACAAGGTTGGAAATTAAGTGATATAAAAGACAAAAGACAGACAATTTTTGCTTTATTAAAAATAAATGATGAAAAGTTGAAGCACCCTTTTTCTTTGAAGATAGAGATACATAAACCAGCTAAAAAAGTTAATTTAAATATTAATTTAAATTTAATTAAAAGTCCGGTTAGTATTTTAAGCCCCTTGCTCTTAGTTCCAACCCTTGAAAATTTGAAAACATTAAAAGAAGATGCTATTGCTCAAAGAAAAAAAGCTAGAGATATTTTTGATCTTTGGTATATATCACAATCTCTTCGTGTTAATTTTAGTTTACCCTTAGCAACTCCAAATTTTAAAGAAAGAGCCTTCAAGAATGAATTGCAAGTTTTTCTTCCACCCAAGTATTATCCAATAATTAAACAATTATATGAGCAAGTTATTGAAAGAAATAAATAATATTCCTAAAACATATTTTTCCCTAAAAGATTTGTCTAAAATTAGTAGTTTAGAGAAGGCTAGTCTTAAGGTCGCCATAAGTCGAGCTGTAAAAACTGGAGAAATTATTAAGCTTGTTAATGGTTTATATACTAAGAATATTAATAATATTTCTTGGGAGAATTTAGCTGTTAATATTTATAGTCCTAGTTATGTGTCTTTTGAATCAGTTCTTAATTATTACAATATTCTTAGTCAGCAAACAGTTAGCCTTACTTTAGCAACGAATAAAAGAAAAAAAGATATTAACATTCATAATTACCCCATTGTTTATAGACATATTAAAAGTGATCTTTTTTGGGGATATATAAGAAAAGATGATTATTTGATAGCGGAACCAGAAAAAGCCTTTTTAGATTTAGCATACCTATCTCTAAATGGATATGGACATTTTGACCCAAAAGAGATGAATCTAGGTTTGTTGGACAAAGAAAAAGTAAAAAGATATTTAAAAAAGTTTAATAACAAAAAATTAGATAAGTTAATTAATTCAACTCTATTTTAATGGACTGAGCCACTTCTTTCAATAATCTAATCTTAAAAGAGCTTTGACTACTATCTACTTTGTGGCTCAAATCGGAAGAATTCCATTTTTTTTCTTTTTTAACAATTTTTAATTTGTTGCTTAAAGCTAATTTCTTTAAATAAACAAGATTTTATTTTAGAATTTTGTAATTCCTTTGTTGGCGCTCTATTGGAGCGAGTGGACTGTTCCCTTTATTGTTTTGCGTTATACAATCTAGCAAGTTGTTTTTGTGTTATAATATAAAAATGAAATTAGCTGTTTTATTTTGGTTTTATAAAGAACCAGAGGTTTGTTTAAATCACTTGAAATTGATTAAGAAACATAATCCCCATATTAAAATATTTGGTCTTTATGGTGGCGACCAGAAGCAAGCCAAATTATATCGAACTAAACTAAATAAATATTTAGATAAATTTTATCTTAGTTCGCTTTCTGGACAAGCACGTTCTTGGAAGTGGATAAATGGTGATCTGCTTATCTTGGATTGGTATCAGAATCAAGGTCGTCAATTATCAGGATGGGATAGTGTTGTCGTTATTCAGTGGGATGTTTTGGTGCTTGGAAATATTAAGAAGCAATTTCCTAAACTTCAGAAGAATGAACTCTTTATTTCTGGACTTCGTCTTCTTGATAAAAATATTGAACAGCAATGGCATTGGACTAAAGCTCGGGGAAAAGAACGGCGACATTATTTATCTTTTTCTAAATACATTCTGGAAAAATATAATTATCGTCAGAAGCTTCTCTGTAGTCTATTTATTGTTCAGATATTTCCGAGACTATTCTTTGGCCAGTGGTTGTTGATTGAAAATAAAGAGCTGGGCATGTTAGAATATAAAATACCAACGTATGCTAAAATCTTTAAAGTTCCTATCTACAAAAGAAATTTGGGGGTCTGGTGATTTAACAAAAAAGCTCGTCAAGGACGCACTGCACTTAATGCTCTCGAAATTGAAATTCAACAAGAATTTATTCAAGCGGAATTAAATAAAAAGGATGGTTACCGTTTATTCCATCCATATTTTAAAACTTGGCCGAATTAATTATAGATTTTTTGCCAATCATTACTTGTTAATTTATTAAGTTAAACATAAATATATGAAACATATTTGGTCAATCATTTGTGAGAAGTCGTCAATAGATTTTGAAACTAATCTTCTTAGTATTTTTAGTTGTTTGGAAGAATTAAAATTAGTTATTGATGAAACACAAGTATCTAAAACTGAAAAATTGATAATTCCGGTTAATTTTCAGATAGTTAGTTTTTGGTCTATTGAGAATTTTAGCCAAGACTCTTCTTTAGAGATTAAAGGAGAATTACTTGATCCTCAAGGGACGGTTCTTAATGAGTTTCAGAACACTCTTCAGATTAAAGCGGGTGTTAAAAGATTCCGCAATCGCACGAATGTTCAAGGCTTGCCGGTTACCAAAAGTGGACGCTATTATTTTAGAATATCTCAAAAAGATAAGAACAAATTTATCGTTGTCGCCAATCTGCCTTTAGATATCGATTTGTCTTATAAATTGTTAGAAAATAAAGTAGTTCAAAATTAATTTTTATGAATAAAAAGAAAACTTCTGTCACGTTTAATATTTGGCGTTATTTAATAAACTCTTGGACGATTGTTTTTTTTCTTATTATTATTTATGATTTTTTGACCAATAATTCAGCGATTAATCTTTTGAATATTGTCGCCATGATTTATATCGGAGTCTTAACGGTTTATGTCAGCGATAAAGAATTTGAGCGTTGGTATAACAATCATCATCGGCAACATCCTGGGGAAATATTTGTTATTATTTGGACTATTTTGATAATTTCTTTAGTCGTTATTGATTATGCTCTCCAGATGTCTTATCATCTACCAGCAGCTGTAGTTTCTTCTTATATTGCAGTTTTAACTTTATTAGCAATTACCAGAAAATCAAAGCAAATCTATCAGGTCCACCGTCATAAAAAATAATTTACTATATTTTTAAATAAATTCTAAATTCACTATTAGTAAAAGTGTTTTTGTACTTTTTAAAAACATGACAACAAAAACTAGTTAATTTAATAGTTAGAAAAAATTTAATTGACATAATTTGTTAATGGAGTATTATTATTAGTAACATGTTAAATAAATTATTTTATTATTTCAAATTTAAAGAGATATGTTGGAGAATAATCTCATATTTAGGAGGTTATTTTTTTAAAAAATTATATTTATTAATCCGTCCACTTGGACGGTTTTTTTTTAATTATTAACTAAATAAATTATGGAAAACAACAAATGTACTTTGGTCGTATCCGAGATTTTAAAGGCGGGTCGGGCCAGCTTAGAAAAACGTGGTTATACCGAAGTGGTAGTACCTCGCATTGTTCGTGCTACTGGTGCTTGTGAAAATGTCAATACTTTATTTGAGGTTGGTGTTGATGGAAACACTAAATGGTTTGGTCACCAAGCTTATTTAGCCCAGACTGGTCAACTTTATTTGGAAGCTCTAGTGCCAGATTTAAAAAAAGTATATTGTGCTGGCCCTTCTTTTCGGGCAGAAAATGAAGTAGACGATCGGCATTTAATTGAGTTTTATATGATGGAAATAGAATTTGCTGGTAATTTTAGTGATCTACTCAAAGAGATAGAAATTTATATTAGCGACATTGCTCACCAGTTAGCGTTAGTTGGAGCTAATAAAGATTTAGGTATCAGCCCCAAGCGTTTAAAGCAATTAGCAACTTGTCCAGCAGTTTTTCCAAAAGTTACTTATGACGAGGCCCTTGATATTTTAAAAGGTAAAAATGAAGATATAAATTGGGGAGACGATATTAATTCTAAACAAGAAACAATTTTGGTTAAATATTTTGGTGAGCAACCCCTATTTATTACTCATTATCCCGATCCAATGTATAAGCATGATCAGGAAATTGAAATAGAAAAATTTTTTAATATGTTACCAGATCCCGAACATCCTGGTCGAGTTTTATCCAGTGATTTAATTCTTCCTTTAGCGGGCGAGGCTGTGGGCTCAGCCGCTAGAGTGCATTCAGCAGAAGAAATGAAAAAAAGATTATTGAATTCGCGAATGTTCAAACGTTTAGAAAAAATGGGCGGTTCTTTAGAAGATTTTGCTTGGTATATTAATCAATTGGAAAAGGGCAGTATCCCTCATGCTGGTTGTGGTTTTGGAATTTCCCGAATAACTCAATGGATTTTGGGTACTACTGACATTAAACAGGCGGTTACCTTTGTTTCTAATAAAAAAAATATCATTTAAAAATAATCATTCTCTAAGAATTTTTCATTATGACTCTAGAAATTTTAGTTAATTAAATAAATTTAGTATTTATACTGCAAAATTAGCAAGGAGGACATTTCTATTTCACCTTTACAAGCCAAGATATTAACTTGACGAAATTGCTTAAATTTATTAAGATAAACATTCTGTATTTGGTTCTTTAAAAAATAAGGGATTAATTTGCTTAGTATTAAACCTATCTATTTACACTTTCTGTCATTCAAGGGGGGGGGATAGTTTTAGTCCTAAGTAAATTAAAATTAACCTTTAAAAAAAACGAAAATGGAAAAAAAACAAAGCAAAAAATTCATCACCGACTACAAAGAGTATCTTGAGCTCTTTATGGAGAGAAACAACCTAAAAATCCAAAATTGGTTGGCGAACAATAAGAAATATGTTCAATCACAGCTGAACTATTTTTTAAACAAGAAAATTGAACATGCCGAACAGCAATTGCTCGCTGATCAAGCTAGAATAGTTAAGGAATTCCGGATTTCTATGGAGGATGTTCTGGAACTAAAAAAGCACCATCCGCAGCAATCGTTTCGTGTCTGGGAAACCAGTTTGCGAGATGATTTCGAGAGAAGGATGGCTTTCACGCAAAAAATTTGGAATAATTATATAAATGAATGTAAAAAAAACCAAAAATAGAAATATTTTTAGGTTTTTGAGAGATAAGGGAAGGACTATAATTAGTCCCTCCCTTTTTTAAAACTTTTAATTTCTTAGTTACTTAATCTCATATTGTAGAGTGACGCTAACATTAATTTCTTGAGAACCAGGTTGGATTATTGGGCTAGGGTTAGAAGGTGTCGCTCCAGCAGACCTGGCGGTGAGTAATGAGGAATTGTAGATTGGGTAAGGAGACCCCTCACGAATAGTTATTAATCTTCCTAATTTAAAGCCACTAGCTTGAGCAATAGATTCGGCTTTAATTTTAGCTTTAGCAATAGCTTGGTTACGGGCTTCAGTTTGGACTTTGCTTAAATCATTAATACTGAAAGAAAGAGAACTAATTTTATTAGCGCCATTTTTACTAAGACCGCTCATAATATTTCCAATTTTATTGAAATTATGGATTTTTACCGCAATAGTCTGTGTTACTGTATAGCCGACAATGCTTGGTGGTGGGCAAGTTTGTTTAATAAAGTTGATTTTAGAATCCAAATAACGACTGGGAGTATTAGAAATCTGACAATTAGAGTTTTGATAACGAGGACGAAGATTATAAGACTGAGTTTTAATATTGTTGCTTAATATTCCCTGATCCTTTAAAAAAGTAATAACCTTATTAGTTATTTCCGTGTTTTTGCTTTGTAAGGCGACGAGGTTTTTATTCCCTTCAGTAATTACTTGAAAATTAAATTGAGCAATATCTGGGAGACTATTAACTTTCGCATTACTCGTTACTGAAAAGCTGCGGAAAGAAGAAGGTTGAATCATTTTGCTGTAGAAAT